>ENA-UESH01001469-UESH01001469.1-human-gut-metagenome-genome-assembly--contig:-NODE-1469-length-16395-cov-3.129182_pt1 | contig 16395 bp, 17 predicted proteins | sample MGYA00243001_ERZ508002 | MGnify/ENA primary metagenome ERZ508002 (study PRJEB26167, sample SAMN06115447) | human gut metagenome | host: Homo sapiens | place: China:Anhui | collected 2015-08-07... | reverse complement strand
GCGACAGATAACAGCTTTTATTCTGCGCAATGGTCACAAATGCCGCATTTATGCCCGGCAGTATCTTATTTACCCTTGCCGCGTATATATTGTTTATTATCGTATCCTTCTCGGGAAGGAGCTGGAAATCCTTATAATTTCCGTTTTCATCCATCAGTGCATACACTGTGTATGTATTATTATTTTTTACTGTTTTAGTCAGAATAATTCTGTTCATTATGAGATTTCTTCTCCCATGTCAAGCAGACAAATGAGTGTTCCATCGTCTTTTCTTGCATACACTTCCTGCCTGTGGATTTGTATGGCAAGTGGATTGTAATCAAGTCCACACTTTTCGTATATGGCCTGAAGCACAAACTCAGGCTTTATATTGTCAATGCTTCCTGTTGATACCTGCATGAAAAACTCAGGCTTTTTGTTATTTTCCATGACTGTAAGCTTGTATACAAGAGGCTTTATATCTACCTCTCTCTCACTCTTTTTAGTCTTTTTCATCACAACAAAGGATGGCGCGTCAAAAAAGTGCTTATCTATCGCTTCCTTCCACTCCTCTATGGTGTATGGGCTCTCATAGCCCTCCTTGAAGCTAAGTACATAGTCTGCAGCCGCAACAAGCGACATAGCCTTCTTTGCATCATCCGGCAGAAGCACATAGCCTGTCACCTCTACTCCGTCCACCATCTGGGCATTTAAAGCTTGTATGCTTTTTTCTGTAGATTCTGTTGTATTTACATCTATGTCAAAGTACTCACCATCACTTGTGATGCCCACTCCAAGCGGAGCCGCAAACGACATAATCTGGTGAGCAGAATACCCCTCTGAATAGCGGATATCAATATCTGCCCTTCTGACCGCCTTCTGGAAGTATCTCATCATATCGAGATGTCCTATAAACTTCATGCAGCCCCATTTTTTAAACTTCACTCTAATTTTCATAGCAGACACCTCCTCCATAGCTCTTTGCACCGCAGGCAGAACACCTCATGCGGCAGTTAGGAGTGACTGTCTCCTTATGGGCTGTCTCCCACTCTCTTATCATAAACTGCTTTGTCACACCTATATCGATAAAATCCCATGGAAATACTTCATCTAAAGGCCTTTCTCTCATCGTGTAGAAATCCGGATCCAGTCCGCATTCCTTTATCGAATCAATCCATCTGTCATAGTCAAAATACTCTGTCCAGGCATCATAATATCCGCCCTTTTCGTATACCTTTACTATCGCATCGCAAAGCCTTCTGTCGCCTCTTGCAAGTATGCCCTCTATCACAGTGACATATGCCTCATGCCAGTTGTATCTGATGCTCTTTCTGTTGAGCTGCTCCTTTACATGATCATTTACTATTTTGGCCCTGCCCAGATACTCAGATGGCTCATACATTCTCGCCCACTGGAATGGTGTAAAAGGCTTTGGCACGAAAAATGATGTACTTATCGTAATCTGGCATTTTCCGGCTCTCTTTTCCTTTGGAACGGTATCATAGTACAATGCCGCCACATCGTTTGCAAGCTCAGGAATGCCCCTCATATCTTCCTCTGTCTCTGTAGGCAGACCAAGCATGAAATAAAACTTCACCTTGTTCCAGCCGCCCTCAAATGCCTGTTTTGAGCCGTTCATGATATCATCCACGGTAAGGCCCTTATTAATGACATTTCTAAGGCGCTGTGTACCGGCCTCAGGTGCAAAGGTCAGACTGCTTTTTTTGACATCCTGCACCTTCTGCATGATATCGAGCGAAAACGCATCAATTCTGAGTGAAGGCAGGGAGATATTTATCTTCTTTTCCTTGCAGATATCAAGCAAAAATGTGATGAGTTCGTCAAGCTCCTTGTAGTCGGATGAGCTTAAGGAGCTTAAAGAAATCTCATCGTGTCCTGTATTTTTGATAAGAGCCGCTGCAACGTCCTTTAAGTGGTCAACCTTTTTCTCACGGTTTGGGCGGTAAATCATACCGGCCTGACAGAAACGACAGCCTCTTATACATCCACGCTGTATTTCAAGCACCATTCTATCCTGCGTAGCCTTGATAAAAGGCACAACCGGTGCCTCGGGGTAGGTTGAGTTAGTCAAATCTACCTGCACCTGTTTTTTTATCTTTACAGGAATATCATCATACTTAGGCTTCATACAGCAGATTGTTCCATCCTCATTGTACTCCACCTCATACAAAGCAGGTACATAAAGCCCCTCAATCTTTGCAGCCTCATGTAAAAACTCTTCCCTTGAAAGACCATCAGCCTTTGCCTTCTTATAAAGCTCAAAGAGATTGCCGTACTGTGTCTCGCCCTCTCCGATATAAAATATATCAAAGAAATCTGCAATCGGCTCCGGATTGTAAGTACAAGGACCGCCTGCAATCACAATAGGGCAGCCTTCCGCTCTATCCCTTGAACGAAGCGGTATCTGTGCGAGGTCAAGTATCTGCAAAATATTTGTGTAGCACATCTCGTACTGCAACGTCATGGCTACAAAATCAAAGTCTTTTATAGGCTCCTGCGACTCAAGTCCGAAAAGCGGTATATTCTCCTGCTTCATGATTTCATGCAGATCAGGCCACGGAGAATAAACTCTCTCGCACCACACGTCATCCATGCGGTTGAACATATCATATAATATCTGGATTCCCAGATGTGACATACCAATCTCATAAACATCAGGAAAACACATCGCAAAACGTATATTTACCTGCGATGTGTCTTTCATTACTGAGTTGAACTCATTCCCGATATATCTAGCCGGTTTGTCTACCTTCATAAGTATCTCATCACTTAAAGCTAGTTTTCTCATATAATTTCCTCTAAATAATTATTGTGTTTTAAGGCTATCGCTGTGCCAGCTCCCCTGCGATTTCTGCCCATGTGATATTTTTCTGAGCCATAAGAATCATGCAGTGGTACATAAAGTCTGATATCTCAAACTTCAAATCATCACTGTCCGGATTTTTGGCTGCCAGAATAATCTCAGTGCACTCGTGTCCGAGCTTTTTTAATATCTCATCTATGCCCTTTTCCATGACAGCATTGGTGTACGAGTCCTCCTTTGGATTCTTCATACGGTCAACTATCACCGCATAGACTGATTCAAGCACTGTAAGTGGATTCTTCTCCACATACTCCTTTTTCACGATATTATTGAAAAAGCAGGTCCTGTTACCTGTGTGACATGCAGCTCCCACCTGCGAAACCTTCGCAAGGATAGTATCATAATCACAGTCCGCTGTCAAAGACTTTACGTACTGTAAATGTCCTGATGTAAGTCCTTTGGTCCAAAGCTCATTGCGGCTTCTGCTCCAGTAGGTCATGCGTCCGCTGTTTATCGTGACATTGAAGGCCTCCTCATTCATATAGGCAAGCATGAGCACCTGCTCATTGCGGTAATCCTGCACTATGACAGGCACCATGCCGTCAGAATTAAGCTTTAAATCAGACCATTTTAAGTCGGGAGTAAAATTGTCAACAAGTATTCCTCCGTCAGAAAGCTTTGTCTTTAACGCCATGATATCATTTTCAGGATCATTGATAAACTCTCCTGCAATGCCTCTTAGTGTTTCACGCTTCATGACATCAATTATTTTATCCATGTCAAACTGCGGCATATAGACCACATACGGTGTTGATGTGAGATTCTCAAGCGCATCTATTATATCTATATTCAAGACCAAAAGCTCATGAAAGGTATCCTCTATCTCCTCCTGATGCTTGAAAATATAGTCTACATTGCTGATTGACAAAAGGATTTTATCCTTGCCAAACTTCTCGCTTGCCACATTTGCAAGCTCAAGGCTTGAATCCTTTGTAGCATTGAAGATGACCTGTAAACAGCCTGCATACAGCAGCTTTTTCACGTCCTCTATGCGGTTGATATTGCCTCCGGCGCACACCTTTATATTTTCTATCGTATGTATGTTTTTCTCATGCTCATCATCATCAGTTGAAAGATCAAAAATAATAATCTTGTCTATGCCACTGTCATTGTAGAGCTGACACAGATTGTAGACGTCGCCCATAACTGTCATATCAGACGCTGATTTCACGGCCTGACCATTCTTTAAATACAGTGTAGCAACGATGTTCTTAAAACCAGTCAAATTACAAACTTCCTTTCGTGGACATCACGTCCTTTATTCTGCTATCATAGGTGCAGGCATCGTCAAGCGCCTTGGCAAATGCCTTAAACATAGCTTCTATCATATGATGATTATTTCCCGGTGTCAAAACCTTTATATGCAGGTTCATCGCAGCAGAGTAAGAAACGGCATAGAAAAACTCTCTCACCATCTCTGTATCCATATCTCCGACTCTCTCGCAGGTAAACTCACCGTCAAACTGCAGGTACGGTCTGCCTGATAAGTCAATGGCACAAAGCACCAGCACCTCATCCATCGGTAAAATAAAGCTTCCAAATCTCTTTATCCCCTTCTTGTCTCCGACAGCCTGTGCTATGGCATTGCCAAGCACTATGCCGCAGTCCTCTATAGTATGATGACAGTCCACATTTAAGTCACCATCGCATGTCATATCGAGGTCAAAAAAACCATGCTTTGAAAAGCCCTCCAGCATATGGTTAAAGAAGCCTATGCCTGTGTCTATATTTGATTTTCCGGTTCCGTCTATATTTAAACCGACCGAAATATCAGTCTCTTTTGTTTTTCTGCTAAGCTTAGCGCATCTATCTGCCATTTCTTACTCCTTTGACTAATCCTCAAATCTAACCTTGATTGAATTTGCATGTGCCGTAAGCTTCTCACACTCTGCAAACTGCTCAATATCTGTATGTATTCTCTCAAGTGCTTCTCTTGAATATGAGATGATGCTTGACTTTTTGATAAAGTCATCTACAGATAAGGCTGAGAAGAATTTTGCTGTTCCGTTTGTAGGCAGAACATGGTTTGGTCCTGCAAAATAGTCTCCCAAAGGCTCTGATGAGTACTCTCCGATAAAGATTGCTCCTGCATTTTTGATTTTTGTCATGACAGAGAAAGGATCTCTTGTGACAATCTCCATATGCTCTGAAGCGATATCGTTTACTGCATCAATTGCCTCATCCATATCCTCTGCAACAAGTATATATCCGTAGTTTTCAAGAGATTTCTCAATGATTTCTTTTCTTGAGAGGACCTCAACAAACTTATCAACTTCCTCTGATACTTTCTTTGCAAGCTCCTCACTTGTTGTGATCAAGATAGCTGATGCCATCTCATCATGCTCAGCCTGCGAGAGTAAATCTGCTGCCACATAGCGTGGATTTGCAGTCTCATCTGCAAGCACCAGAATCTCGCTAGGTCCTGCGATTGAATCAATGCTGACATATCCAAACACAGCCTTTTTGGCAAGGGCAACAAAGATATTTCCCGGTCCAACAATCTTGTCTACCTTTGGCACACTCTCTGTACCAAATGCCATTGCAGCGATAGCCTGTGCACCGCCTACCTTGTAGATTTCATCCACTCCGGCCTCGTTTGCGGCTACAAGTGTGGAAGGATATACCTTGCCGTCAGCTCCACATGGTGTACACATAACTATCTTTTCAACGCCTGCTACCTTTGCAGGAAGCACGTTCATCAGTACAGATGAAGGATAGACAGCCTTGCCGCCCGGCACATATACTCCTGCCTTTGCTATAGGTGTGACCTTCTGTCCTAAAATGATGCCGTCCTCTGTTGTAAACCATGAGTTCTGCAGCTGCTTCTCGTGATATTTTCTGATATTTACAAGAGCCTTTTTTATAACGGCAAGAAGCTTCTCATCAACCAGCTCATATGCTTCCTTTATTTCTTCCTCTGTGACACGGATATTTGATGCATCCACATCCGCTTTATCAAATTTCTTTGTGTATTCAAAAACAGCCTTGTCACGGTTTTCCTTTACATTGTTTATAATCTCATTTACCGTGCTCTCATACTCTGTATAGTTGTTAGGGCTTCTCTTAAGCAGGCTCTCCAATATGTTTTTCTGTGAATCCTTTGTAAGTTTTAAAATTCTCATTACAGCCTCCGTCTAAAATCATGTATTGATATAAATTATACGCTATTTGATAACAGTCTTCAAATCACTTATAAGCTTTGTGATACGCTCATTGTCCATCTTCATACTGACCTGGTTTACCACAACCCTCGCAGACAGCGGACAGACCTCCTCAAGCACGGTAAGTCCGTTTTCCTTAAGTGTAGTTCCGGTCTCTACTATATCACAAATCACCTCTGAAAGTCCAACAATCGGAGCAAGCTCTATTGAGCCGTTTAGCTTTATAATCTCTACCGTCTGATGCTTTTTATTGTAGAAATAATCCTTTGCGATATGAGGATACTTGGTGGCAACTCTTATCTGCTCATGATGCTGCAAAAGCTCCCTTGCGCTCTCCGGTCCGCATATGCACATGCGGCATTTTCCAAAGCCTAAATCAAGCACCTCGTAAATATTTCTGCCCTCCTCGAGGATGGTATCCTTTCCTACCACACCGATATCGGCAGCGCCATACTCCACGTATGTAGGCACATCAGGTCCCTTTGCCAGGAAAAATCTAAGCTTAAGCTCCTCATTTACGAAAATCAGCTTTCTGGTATCCGGATCCTTCATCTCCTCACAGGTGATGCCTATCTGCTCAAAAAGCTGCAAAGTCTTCTTTGCAAGTCTGCCCTTTCCCAGGGCAAAGGTTAAATATCTGTCATCACTCATCTTTTATTCCTCTATAAACTCTACTCTGTTTATACGGTTGTCTACCGCATATGAAGCATAGTCCTCTTTCGTTTTATTTTTGTCCTTAAGCACCATCTGTGTATTTACTCCATCTCTTCGAAGCTCCATAGAGCGCTTGATTGCCGCATGGTATGCAGCCTCCTCAAATACTATAAGTGATGAATTCTCAATGACAGGCACATCAATATCCTGACGGCTTAATGCTGCCATGAGCTGATCCACAACAATTGCAAAGCCGATTGCAGCAGCGTCCTTTCCAAAGTGTGAAAGCAGCTTGTCATAACGGCCTCCCTTTACAATAGGCTCTCCTGTACCATATGTGTAGCCCTGGAAAATGATACCAGTGTAATATGTGTAGTCACTGATAAGTCCAAGCTCATACGAAATATATTTCTCGATGCCGTACGCCTTTAAATATTCTCTAAGCTTAAGCAGAGTATCAATAGATGATAATATCTCATCATAGCCATTCGCAAGCTTTAAAGCCTCCATAAGCTGCTCATCCTGTAAATCGAAATTATCTAATAGTCCAAACAGCTTCCTTAGCTTGTCGTTCATTGAAAGACTGTCAACAAACTCCTCCACACCGAAGAAATTCTTATTTGCTATGAGCTCTCTTAGGTCTTCCTCCTGCTCGCCTGACAGCCCTGCTGCCTTTGTGAGACCGTAAAAGAACTGCGAATGTCCGACTGAAATCTGGAAATTCTTAAGTCCGCTCTCAAGCATCGACTCAACTGTCATCGAAAGTATCTCGGCATCTGCAGAGATAGAGCCGTCACCTATCAGCTCTGCACCGCACTGTGTGCTTTCCTTGAGCCTGCCCTGATAATCCGATGAATTGATAAAAGTATTGCCAAGATAACACAGCTTGACCGGCATATCGTCCTCTATATAGTACTTAGCCGCACTTCTTGCAATAGAAGGTGTGAAATCAGGACGAAGGACAAGCGTATTGCCCTCCTTGTCAAAAAACTTGTATAAATCCTTTGAAGGGGTTGTTCCGACATCGCTTCCAAAAATATTAAAAAACTCAAACGTAGGTGTCATGATATCATGATATCCGTATTTTAAAAGTGTACGGTGCAGCTTATCCTGCAAATACAGCTTTTTTTTGCATTCTCCGTTATATATGTCTCTTACTCCGTCCGGAGTGTGTAATAATTGATTTTCCATAATCTGTAAAATCTCGCTTTCATGTAGTAAAGTGTTATCGTGGTAATATGCTACCATACGATAGTAATACTGTCAAGCCCTGCAATTTAAGTCAAGCTGAAGTGCGTTCAGATACGGCACAAGTATTCCGGGCACCTCCGGAAGGAAAAATGCCGGCTCAAGCTCCTCATAGCGGAAGCTCTTTCTGCCGCCTTCTGCAGCTCTATCCCAGAATTCTGTCAGCTTTTTAAACGTGAGATAATAGTATTCGTTCCTGTGTGTGTACGATATAAGGATAAATGCAACACCATCCTGTTTTTCAAAGCATCTCATAAACTCTACCTGATGCTCATGTATATTGGCAAGGGGAAACGTGTCGGTATTACATTCTTTTGCATCAAAGCATACCGGAATTCCCTGTACAGCGCCAATATAGTCAACCGTACTCTTCTGCTCGAAATAAGCCAGTGTAATGTGTCTGGTTTCCGGCTCCATCTTTATAGGTGTAATCGGAGTGGGAATCTTTTGTATGAGCGCCAGGCCGTTCTCCCTGTATTTTTCATTTGTCTTGTTTATCATGTCCTCTAAGGTCGAGCCTCTTAAGCCTCTTGAATTCCAGGTTGCCATATCGTTTCTATCTTCCTTAATACTATAAGCTATGCGACGTAAAGTAAATAATGACGGGTTTAAAGCCCCACCCTGCTCCATATGTCAGGCAAAGCCGCCTCTATATATCTGCCATCAGGCAAAATCACATGGTGCGCATGCAAAAGCTGGCTGGTCACATGATAATTTTCTTTGTAAAAAGCATTAATCCTTCTATCACCATACTTTATATCACCTATGATCGGATGACCAATCGATGACAGATGTGCCCTGATCTGATGGCTTCTTCCGGTAATCAGATGCACCTCAAGAAGAGTTGCTTTATGGCACGAAGCACTCATATCAATTGTCTTAAGAGGCCTGTAGGCAGTCTTTATTGGCAGTGATTCATCACTTATGGGCTCCCTGGTTATCTGCACCTTATTTACAGCCTCATCCTTTGTCAGAAAGCCCTCTATGGTCATAGGCTCATCAACCTCTCCTGCAACAAGCGCCATATAATACTTTTCTGCGGTTCTGTCCTTAAGCACCTGTGACAGGTACTGCAGTCCATGAAGCGATTTACCCATCAGAATCAGCCCCGATGTATTTCTGTCCAGGCGGTTGCACACCGATGGCTTAAAGCTTTTATATGTGTCAAAATCAAGCTTTCCCTCTTTTATCAGGTATCCGATAAGTCTTTCGTTTGCAGAAATATCAGTCTCCTTTGATTTCTGCGACAGCATATTGACAGGCTTGTTTGCAGCCAGTATGTCATCATCCTCGTATACCACACCAAGTCCGTCAGGCTTTAGTGCACCGAGTGCCTTGAAATCCTTCATCAGACTGTCCTCATTGACGGAGAACTTAGCAAATGTATCATCTGACAGAAAAATCTTGATTTTGTCGTCAACTGATACAATTTCTGTTCCTGACGCTTTCTTATCATTCAGTTTTATGTTCTTCTTCCTGAGCATCTTGTAAATAAATCCCATGGATGCGTTTGGAAGTATCTTTTTAAGGTATTTGTCAAGCCTCTGGCCTGCCTCGTTTTTACCAGCTTTAAATTCTTTCATAGTCTTTATTTATCTTTTCTTCTTGTGGACGTTTCTGATTGTTTTCTTTTTGTGCGCTGTGCCTGCGGTGTTACTTCCGCCTCCGTTTTTCCCTCGCTCTGTTGCATTTTTCAAGTTTTTCCTTGCACCTGCATTCTTGCCGCTGCCATAGCTGCTGTTTGAATTTTTATCAGACTTAGAAGTTTTTTTGTCCCAGCCGCCATCAGTATGCATTTTCCTTGGCTTTATCAGGCACTTTTTGTCAAATCCGATTAAGTCCTCCCTGCCGGCCTTCACAAGTGCCTCGTGCACGAGATCATAATTCTTTGGATTGCGGTACTGGATGAGTGCCCTCTGCATAGCCTTCTCATGCGGGTTAGTTGTGACATACACCGGCTTAAGTGTCGCCGGGTCAAGCCCTGTATAGTACATGCATGTAGAGATGGTAGATGGTGTCGGATAGAAATCCTGCACCTGCTCAGGCATATATCCCAGATCGCGCAGATACTCTGCAAGCTCTATCGCCTCTTTAAGTGTTGAGCCCGGGTGTGATGACATGAGATACGGCACAAGATACTGCTCCTTGCCTATCTTTTTGTTCATATCCTTGTATGCCTTCACAAAGCTGTTGTACACCTCTACACTCGGCTTTCCAAGCCTGCTCAAAACAGCATTGGAGATGTGCTCCGGAGCCACCTTAAGCTGTCCGCTGACATGATACTCACACAGCTCACGAAGAAACGTCTTGTCTTTGTCATACATCAGATAGTCAAACCTGATGCCTGAGCGGATAAACACCTTTTTTACCTTTGGCAGTGCACGAAGCTCTCTAAGCAGCTGTATATAGTCGCTGTGGTCAACAATCAGGTTATTGCACGGCTTAGGAAACAGACACTGCTTTGTAGGGCACGCTCCCCTTGTGAGCTGCTTTTTACATGCCGGCTGCCTGAAATTGGCTGTAGGACCACCAACATCATGGATATAGCCCTTAAAGTCCTTATCCTGCGTGATAAGCTTTGCCTCTTCTATGATTGACTCATGACTTCTTGTCTGGATTATCCTGCCCTGATGGAAGGTCAATGCACAGAAGTTACATCCTCCAAAGCAGCCTCTGTTGCTGATAAGAGAAAACTTCACCTCGCTTATAGCAGGCACTCCGCCTGCCTCCTCGTAGCTCGGATGATAAGTCCTCATATAAGGAAGCGCATATACCTCATCCATCTCATCCTGCGACAGTGGCTTTTGCGGTGGATTCTGCACCACAAGCGTAGAGTTGTCATATGGCTCTACGAGCCTCTTTGCACAGAAAGGATCAGTATTGCAGTACTGTATGTAAAAGCTTCTTGCAAACTCCCTCTTATCCTCTTTTATAACGTCATAATCAGGAAGCTCAATCGCATCATATATGATATCCCTGTCCTTTGTCTTGAACACGGTACCATCTATAAACGTGATATCCTTTACATCCATACCGCTGGCAAGCGCATCCGCTATCTCGATGATGCTTCTTTCTCCCATGCCATATGAAATGATATCCGCACCGGAATCTAAAAGAATTGAGCGCTTGACCTTATTTGACCAGTAATCATAATGTGCCATGCGCCTAAGGCTCGCCTCGATGCCGCCTATTATGATAGGGATTTTTTTATAAGTATGGCGTATCAGGTTACAGTACACAACAGTCGCATAATCAGGTCTCTTTCCCATCACGCCACCCGGTGTAAAGGAATCCTTTGCTCTTCTTTTCTTTGAAACCGAATAATGGTTTACCATGGAGTCCATATTACCTGCCGAAACCAAAAAGCCAAGGCGCGGCACTCCGAGTATGGATATAGACTCATCATCCTTCCAGTCGGGCTGTGAAATGATGCCGACCGTATAGCCATGTGCCTGCAGCAGCCTTGCAATTATTGCATGTCCAAAGGACGGATGATCCACATATGCATCACCGCAGACATACACAAAATCAAGCTGTTCAATGCCCTCATCTATCATATCCTGTTTTGAAATTGGTAAAAAACCATTACTCATATCATACCTCATAATTAAAAATTATTTTATTTGCCGGATTTTATCTGCATAAGCATATCCGTTTCAGCCTGTGTCAAAGCTCTGTAAGTCCCTGTTTTAAGGTCATCTGGCAGCTTAAGCGGTCCCATGGATATTCTCTTTAAATAGATTACCCTCTTTCCAAGCGCCTCAAACATCCGCTTGACCTGATGGAACTTTCCTTCTGTTATCGTAAGCTCAATCTCAGATACGCTGCCACTTTTTTTAATAACAAGCTCCGCAGGCTTTGTATGTCTTTCCTCGCCTATATCAATGCCCTCTTTAAACCTGATGATATCATCCCAAGTCACCTCACCATCAATACGTGCGTAGTAAGTCTTTGCCACGTGCTTTGAAGGGCTTAAGAGCTCGTGCGAAAGCGCTCCATCATTTGTGATAAGCAAAAGCCCCTCTGTGTCTATATCAAGCCTTCCGACAGGAAACAAATCATCATGCACAGCATCCGTGATATAGTCCATGACTGTATCATGCACATTATCACAGGTCGCAGAAACACAGCCTGAGGGCTTATTAAACAGGTAATACTCATACCTTTGATACTTAACTATTCTGCCGTTAACTGATACCTCGTCGGCATCGGTATCTACCTTTGTCTCAGGCTTTGCGGCCACCGTGCCATTTATGGCTATCTGTCCGGTCTTTATAAGTTTTTTTACCTCAGAGCGTGTGCCAAGCCCCATCTCTGATAAAAATTTATCTAATCGAATCATATTGATATTTCTCTCCACATATACTGTCACATGAGTAAAAACAAACTTAAAAAATTACTGTTTATCGCTTTTATACTGCTATTTTGTATTTATTACATATTGTTTCCGGCACAGGTAAGTACGTGCGCTAAAGCTGGCATAATGCTATGGTTCAACCAGATATTTCCGCTTCTATTTATATTTACGATTTTATCTAACCTGATTATCTCAACAAATGTGCTGCAAAACATTCCCCAAAAGCATATCATGCTTTTTACATACATAATAGGCATAATATTTGGATTTCCGATAGGAGCAAAGCTCACAGCAGATTTTTGTTCCAAAGGATACATAGATAAAAATCACAGGGAAATACTTAGTGCACTGGCAAACCATTTCAGCCTTCCCTTTATCATTACCTATGCACTGTCCGAGCAACTTAACATATGCAGCCACTACAGCATTTATCTTGTGTCACTTTATCTGCCATCTGCTATAGGAATGATAGCTATGCTTTCGATTAACAAAAACAGAAGCTTAAAACAAAAAATCCCGGCTCAAGGATTTAAGCTTAACATGCAAATCGTTGATGCCGGAATAATGAAAGGGTTTGAAACCCTTATAAAACTCTGTGGATATATTGTATTGTTCTCTATAGTCTCACGTATCCCACAGACCATTGCCCAAAAGGCTGACTGCAACATGCCACTGTCGGCAGACATAATAGGTGCCTTTTTTGAAACCACAAACGGTATCGGCATAGTCTGCGGTCTATGCATTCCACGCACCCTGTCAATAGTGCTGTGCATTGCACTTCTGTCATTTGGCGGTGTATCATGCATGGTCCAGACCAAATCAATATTCCGGGATACAGGCTTTAGGCTTTACAGATACATACTGCTTAAGGCAGCCATGAGCATACTCTCATGCCTGTTATGTATTATCCTATTTCGCATCCTCATCTGAATCGGAAATATTGGTGATTTCTATATCATCATCAGATGTATCTGAAGTTGCCTCATTGTCAGACGACTCTGCTCCTGCAGCTTCATCGCCATTCTCTTCCGGTGGGAAAAGCTCTGCTCTGTTTGCTGCAACAACATCCTCAAACTGCTGCAGTGAACTTATAAGGCTGTCATATCTGGCCTTTGAAGTCTCAATAGAGCCTGTTAAGATGTCCTCAATGCTCTTAAGCTGACTGTCCGTATATGCCATGGCACTCATTCTGAGATTATTTGCTTCGTTTGTGGCACTGTCAAGTATCTCCTGTGCCTGCTTTGTTGCAATCTGCACTACCTCATTCGCCTGAGCATATGCCTGCTGCATAATCTGATGCTCGCTGACGAGCTCATTTGTCTGAATCTGAGCCTGCGCGATTATCTGATCAGCCTTCGCCTGTGCATCAGCAAGGATAGCCTCCTTATTACTGATGATCTTCTGATATCTCTTGACCTCCTCAGGGGTCTTTGTACGAAGCTCTGAAAGAAGCTCCTCTAACTGTTCACGATTGACAAGAATCTTGTTTCTTGAAATAGGTGACGGCTTGCAGCCATCAATATAATCTTCGATTTCTTCAATAATCTGTTCCATTTTACTGCTCATAAATACTGTCTCCTTACCTGGTAATATTGTATTTGGCATAAATTCTATCAATGAACTGTTCAGGTACGAACTTTGATATATCTCCTCCGTATGATGCAAATTCCTTGACAATTGTAGAGCTTAAATATGAATAATTGAGGCTAGAAGTGAGAAAAACCGTCTCTATTTCCGGATTCTGCACTCCGTTAGCCTGTGCAATCTGCAGCTCATACTCAAAATCTGTCACTGCACGCAATCCTCTTCCAACAGACCATCAAAGGACGCCACCGTAACGTTTGGAATATCCTTTGTCATCTCTTCTATCATACTAACACGTTCTTCCAAAGAAAACAACGAGTTTTTTGCACTATTATTGAGTACTCCGACAACCAGCTCGTCAACTATTTTTGCTGAACGCTCTATTATATCCAGGTGTCCAAATGTCACCGGATCAAAGCTTCCCGGATAAATTCCTACCTTCATATTGTATCTCCTATGCACGCTTTATGAAAACATGCTTGTTTGTCTTATAAATTTTTTCTTTGACTATCTCATAGCCAAGCTCTGTGAGATAATCAAAATCAGTATCGTTTGAAGCCTCAACCACGATAAGTGTATCATCCTTTAATATATCGCTGTCCGAAAGTGTAATAAGCACTTCCTTTTCAAGCTCCTTATTGTATGGCGGGTCCATAAACACGATATCAAATTTGTATTTGCCCTCAAGAGTACGTACTGCCGTGACAGCATCCGTCATCATAAGCCTTGAGACTTTATCAAACTTTGTAAAATGGATATTGTCCTCGATGCATGAAGCAGCCTTCCTTGAATTTTCCACAAATACAGCATAGGCTGCACCGCGGCTTAACGCTTCAAGTCCTATCTGTCCGCTTCCCGCAAACAGATCTAAAAAATATGCTCCGGGAACATCAAACTGCATGACATTAAAAAGAGTCTCCTTCGTCTTGTCAGTAGTCGGTCTTGTATCTTTTCCCTCGATAGTCTTTAGAGGGAGGCTTCTCGCCGTTCCTGCTATGATTCGCATAAGGTTCCTCCATATGTTTTGATGATACACCGCTCCAGAAATGCAATGGCATATGCCGCAGCCGCATGTCTTATTTCACTTCTTGTACCGGTAAAATGTTCTGTCCCGGAAAATATCTTTCCCTGCACAAAACATCCAAAACAGACCGTTCCTACCGGAGTCTTTAAAGTTCCTCCCCCGGGTCCGGCAACCCCCGTTGTAGCCACCGCACATCCCGCGTGTGCCTGTTTTGCAGCACCTTCCGCCATCTCCTGTGCGGTCTGTTCACTCACGACACCATAATCGGAAATGGTCTCCGGCAATACTCCCAGTATCTTTTCTTTTGCTTCGGGAGCATAAGTGATATATCCCTCTTTAAAATAATCGGAAATTCCCGGAATATCTACCAGTGCAGACGCTACCAGTCCTCCGGTACAGCTCTCGGCTGTCGTCACCAGCAGCTGGTGTTCTGCCAGAAGTCTGTCAATTTTCATTAGTTCTGATCCTTTAATACTTCTTTGTTTTTTGCGATATAATCAATCAGAGATACGACGGTAAGTACCAGGGAAATATAAATAAATACCGTTCCGAGTACTGTAAATACCGTATTTTGAATATTCAGTACCAGAAGAATCACGGTGACCATCTGGGATGCGGTTTTAAACTTGCCCCAGTAGCTTGCAGCGATCACTACACCATTGTCTGCAGCAATCAGACGGAATCCGCTGATAATAAACTCGCGGGAAATAATCACAATCACAATCCATGCCGGAATTCTGTCAAGTGCAATCAGACAGATCAGCGCAGAGCAGACCAGAAGCTTGTCTGCCAGCGGGTCCATGAATTTTCCAAAGTTGGTTACCAGATTGTATTTTCTGGCGATCTTACCGTCGATCAGATCCGTCAGACTGGCGATGATGAAGATAGCCAGTGCGATCATATCCGTCACGAAGGTATTATCGCCGAACCATCCGGCCTGGCCTCCCAGCAACAGGATAATAAACGGCACGATCAGGATCACACGGAAAATAGTCAGCTTGTTAGGCAGATTCATCTTACTCATGGTATATCTCTCCTATCAGATCATATTCATTGGAATCGGTGACCAGAACCTTGACAAAATCTCCGGTCATCAGATTCGCTGAAGTATTTACAAACAGATAGCCATCCACATTAGGGGCATCTCTGTAGGTTCTTGCGACATAGGTCTCTTCGTCCGCTACCTTGCCCTCGATCATTACAGTCAGGATACGACCTACCATATCCTCCGCTTTGTCAAAAGCGATGGCCTGCTGCAGTTCCATCAGTTCATCCCTGCGAAATTCCTTGACCTCCTGCGGCACCTGATCTTCCATGGTGGCTGCGGGAGTATCTTCCTCCTGGGAATAAGGGAATACGCCCAGACGATCGAATTCCATCTCGTTAACAAAGCGATACAGTTCCTCGAAATCCTCCTGAGTCTCTCCAGGGAATCCGCTGATCAGAGTCGTTCTCAAACAGATATCGGGAATCTTCTCCCGAAGCTTACCGATGATAGCACGAA
>ENA-UESH01001466-UESH01001466.1-human-gut-metagenome-genome-assembly--contig:-NODE-1466-length-16421-cov-111.296072_pt1 | contig 16421 bp, 14 predicted proteins | sample MGYA00243001_ERZ508002 | MGnify/ENA primary metagenome ERZ508002 (study PRJEB26167, sample SAMN06115447) | human gut metagenome | host: Homo sapiens | place: China:Anhui | collected 2015-08-07... | reverse complement strand
TGCATTGGCTCTTTCTACTATAAGTTCTGCTGCAATGTGGGTTAATTTGCTATGTTGCAAGGTATATAGACATTCAAGAAGAGTGAAATGTATAAACAACGACTTTTCTTATATTGCCTAAAATAAGATGTCTTTTTCTTATCATTTTATTTTCTGTATTTCGGATAAAAATAAAATGATAAGAAAAATGCATCTTCTTGATAATCAGTTTGATATAAATCTATTAACAAAAATTTATTTTTCGGTTATTTTTTTATTAGCCATTAAATTAAATAGTATCTACAATCTACGCGAGCGCCTTTTTTCGCTATTTCGGTTCCGACCATAGAGTAAACAAGCTTGCGAATTTCTTTGATTTCAACATCAGGTACTCTACTTGCTATTTCAGAAATTTTGCTCATAGGATGTCTGCGTAAGTCCTCTTTGATAAGGGCTTTCAGAACATATGGTTCTATTGTTTTTAGCGTTGTGACAATATTGGATTTTGCATTCGTTAATAGTGTAGGGTTGACTTGATAGTATGCCCCTTTTGTCGCACCACTTTTTGTTATTAAGTGATTCTTGTCTAAATTGTCCACATAGCTTCTAAGTCGTTCTTCCGCAGTGAGTTGAAGAGTCTTAGATAAGTCCGTTGTCGCAATGCGTTTCTCTCTGGCTATAATACCGAAAGCTATCTTGTTCTTTTGGGAAAGCTGATAATTATGGTCAACATAATCCATCAGGCGAACAACTTCTTTATCCGTAATCTCTGCACTTTGATATACTGTGACAGTGTTGAATGTTGATTCTATCTCAGGTTGCTTCTTTGCTTCAACTGCATCCAACTCATAAATCAAGTCATAGCCAGAGCCCTCACCTTCCATCAATCCAAGTGCAGTCAGTATCTCAATCATATTCGGATTACGTCTGTGCTTGGTATGAAGGATGTTGTCTTTGGTTACACCTAAAGGGAGTCCACCAGGATTGGAGATGCAGATATAACCTGGATATACCTTGATTGTGATGTCGTTAGAGATGGTTCTTGAGCTATGAGCCAAACTGTTAACAAGTAACTCTCTGATTAAGTTCTCGTTATAATAACGTACAGTTTTACGGAAGAGTCCGTTAGGCATCTCATAGCTATAGGTCAACTCTACAGCCTTGTCCATAATGTCTTCCAACAGTTCTTTCGGATTACGTGTGTTGTCACGCCATTCCAATTTGTTGGTCTTATTCTCCAAGTCGTCATATACGATATATTGCACAGTGATAGGATAGCAAATGCGGCTACGCTGTTTGGCTGTACCAATCCATAAGACACCAAGATTAGTCATCTTGTTGCCGTCAAGAAGGTGATACTGTTCGCCAATTTCCATATCGTCGAGCTGCTTGATATGCAGCTTTACTCTATCAGATTGGCGTATATCATTAGCGAATTTAGAGAGATTCGTCTTATTCTCATCTTCTAATTCAAACTGTGTTGGCACAAGTTCCCATTGGAAAGCTCCTTTCTCTTCTCCTACACGTTGGATGTCCTCACTACGAACCGGCTCACATTTGTCAGCGACACGGATATACATCTTGCCATCAGAAGTGGTTGCATATGAATGGAGTGAAGGGAATACAGTGATGGCAAAGTACTGGCTGCCAGTTTCGTCTTCACATACGTTGCCTACAGCAAGACCTACGTTGAAACAGAGTCCACGCAATCTTGTAACGGCACTATTTGCCTCTTCTTGTGGTATAACCTGATTGGGAGCAGGCTTCTTTGTCTTGTCCTCCACGCCAATCATAATCTGTCCTCCTTGTGCATTGGCTAAAGCTACACAAGTGGTGGAGAGTTCTTTGAATCCTTTCTCTCCAGTTCGAATATTTTGCAGACTCTTGTATTCTATCTTTTGTTGCTCTGTATTCATGTTTATTTGTTTCTTCTAATTTTTCCTTTAAATAGACTATCTTTTATCTTATAGTTTTTGAAGCCTTTTAACAATGCCTCTACTATGGCTTTTTCTCCTTCAGAAGTGCAAGGACCTAACATGACTTCAATGTTATCTAAAATTTCAGGTTTCAGAGGTATATCTCTGAAAGTGAAACTTAAAGGATAGTTTTAGGAAGTGAAGGTTTTCTAAAAAGCATTTGCGTAAGTCTTCTTCTTTGCCAGCACAAGTCATGAGTAACTCCAGCATCATATAGTTGGTTAATAGCTCTACCCTCTTCATTGCTTCCATGCCATAGTTAGGCGAACCATCCATAAAACTTGCACAACTATATTTTCCTCCTGGATATATGCCCTATTTTCAAAGAAAATATTATCTTTGTAGCTGTTTAAAGATTAGCAAGTATACCTTCTGGATGCCATGTTTTACGTATTCTATCAGATGCCCCAACAAATTGCGATAATCTGGAGTGAAAGTGCTACGGAGCGTAGCAGTTTCTTATCATGTCCAATTACTGCGACAGCGTGTCGCAGTAATTCTGCATAATCGCCACCTCCTATTGAGAGTTTGTTGTCTTTATTGTCTGTTGCCATTTTATCAGTCTATATTATCTTCCCAGAGAAGGTCCGTTACTTCTACTTCAAGCGGTGCAGAAAGCTCTGCCAAGGCTTTTTCTTTCATTTTGCAAAGATAATTATTTTTTCTGAGAATCTATCCTTTTTCTGCTGTTTTTTCTCTTTTTTCGCTCCCTTGATTGTCGCATTCGCTCCCATGATTCTGTTGTCATATTCCTCTTTCGAATGTTTGTCCCACACACTAATTCTTGTAGAACCATAATATAAAACTCCCCATAGAGTTTACTTTTGAATAGAATTTACGTAAATGACAAGATTTTTTGCCTGATTAACAAATATAGAATCTCCTTTTGCTTCATAAGAAAATAATGTATTATTATCCAAAAGTTTATCCTTACTAATCACAACAATTCTAACCAAAGGAATCCCTAAATAGTTTGCGAGTTTTTTATCAGATTCTACTTCACTTTTAGTATAGGATATTATACCATCACTCCTATACACATCTACATTTTGCAGTTTCTTTTTAACATAATAAGCACTCTTTTTTATAGTATATTTCTCCCCTCTATATTCTATCGTTCCACAAGAATTATTACATTGTAATCCTGAGGAAACTTCTTTACAATATATTATATTGAAAGAATTATACTCTTGCTACATAGAGCAAGAGTATAAAATATAGGTAAAAGCGTAAAGCGTAATTAAACAAATGTAATTTCTCATTTTATGATTACTTTATTCTCACAAAGAAAACCTTGTCTATTAGTGTCGGTTTCTTGTAAGTTTTTTGCGGAGTTGGGGAATTTATATATATAATCGTATCCCCATCGTCAAATTCCCCCAATTGATCTATAATGCCATTATGATAGACAATTTCATTCCATTCATCCATTCCTCCAACCTTCCATGTTCCTACAGTATCAGCCATAAATGGTACGGAAAATGATAAGGAAAATGTCATATCAGAATTAAATATTAATCTTAAATTATTATATTTTTCAATAGAATCCTTATAAATTTCAGAATCAGTATGATTAAAATCTAATTTATAAATTCCTACGATACTATTTATTTTATTATATCTATAATCATAATCAGATATGCACCAATATAGCGCATATCCAACTATTAAAGATATAAATATAATTACAAACCTCTTCATTTTGGATTCTTTATGTAAAGTTTAAATGTTGTCTATCAGATATATCCTCTTGTCATCAATTTGTATGTCAATATTCCAATAATCTCAACACTTATAATAACAAAATTAAGACCCAAAGAAATAAAAATCTTCTTACGGGTAACCCAAACATTCAATAGTATTCTTTTTATAATTACATAAAGCAACATTATTAAAGACATTACGAATGAAGTTATAACAAACGAAATACATCCTCTAATGAAAATGATACGAGAAGGATTGCTATGATATATTTCCATAATATCGTCTTTACTTCCTAATGAAAAATAAGATAGAAAGGTTATTATTGGAAATTCAATCAAAGCAAGCGCTATAGTCGTTATCCAACTGTTGTTTTTTAGTGCCGTTTTCATTAAATACCTGAAATCCGTTTATTTTATAAAAATTAGTACCATTGGGGGTGGTAGAGGGTATTTGGCTTTTCCACGATGTTGCTATATTCCCTCTCATACCTCTGTTGTCCTCTAATTACTTTTATTAGAGACTCTATATTATCTACGACAACCAACTGGTCACGATTTGTGACCAGTTCGCCGTTTTCTGTCTTTTCCGTTATGTCTGTCATATTTATATTAATTATCAAAATCACAAATTGTGACCTTAAACGTATTGTTGTTATATTGCGTACAAAGGTAGTGCTTTTAGCCTTTAAGCCACTATCACACAACCCCTTTCTTTGAAAAGAACGTAAAATAAATAGTATTATTGCGATGATTGTACTTCGATTAACATAAAGCACTAAAGCAGCCAAAGGAGAACAAGAGCAAGGAAGCCGTGGAGACCAACAAGAACATCGAGCAGTTGTTGCTTTCCATCCAAAAGGCTTTCGATGTGCTTGTGGAAAAGAGAACGGACTTACCTATTCCTACCATAATCCGAGTCACAACAATTTTTTTTATTAATTGAATATCAGTGAGTTAAATGCTTTAAAGAATGTAACTGCTAACGATTTAGAAACGAACTATATTCTTTTTCTTTCACAACTTTGCAATATACAAAGAACGCTTTGATTTCGAGTGCAAAGTTAAATCAATTTTCCGAAAAACACATAAACTTGCTTCCTTTTTACAGCTTTTTAAGAGATTAACTACGATTTGAGATGAAATCAATTCATTTTGTTGCTAATAAATCATAAAAAGAATATTATATTTCTTTTTGTTGGTATTTTATTTGTACTTTTGCAAAAACGAAATTCATCGTAAATATGGCAAGTAAAAATTTGAATCGAATTAAAGTAGTCCTTGCAGACAAACAACGGACAAACAAATGGTTGGCAGAACAGTTGGGAAAAGACAAAACAACCATATCTAAATGGTGTACCAATTCAAGTCAACCAGACTTGGAAAGTTTAATGAAGACTGCAAAACTTCTTAATGTAGAAGTTACAGAACTTCTTAGGACAAACGTTGAATAATAAATTAAGAAAAAGAAATGGCAATACCAAAATTTGAGGACTTTCTTTATCCATTCCTGTATCGTTTAAAGGATATGGATAATGTAAGTATTAAGGACATGAAGAAGTCCATCATAGGACATTTTCATCTTACAGAAGAAGATTGTAAGTTGAGAACGAAGAGCGGCTCGACCAACCAACTTGACGATAGATTGGGATGGTCTCGGCAATGGCTTCGCCGTGCTTTGTTCATAGAGATTCCTCAAAGAGGTATTTACAAAATAACAAAGAGAGGGGTAGAGTATTTACAAAACCATACAGATTTAAGGCAAACTGATCTAATGGAGTATCCTGAGTTTGCGGAATATGCCACAACCTCGACAGGAACAAGCAAAAAAGCAACAGCAAAAATCATAGAAGAATCAAAGCAAACTCAAACTCCAACAGAGCAGTTAGAAAATGCTTACCAAAGTATAATAAAAGATTTGGCGGCTGACTTGTTGCAAAAAGTTTTGGAGCAGTCCGCACAATTCTTTGAGCATTTGGTGTTAGATTTGTTACTAAAGATGGGCTATGGCGGTTCTCTGTCTGATGCAGGATTGGTCACGAAATATTCTCATGATGATGGGATTGATGGTATTATAAAGGAAGATAAACTTGGTTTGGACAGAATCTACATTCAAGCAAAACGTTATAGTACAGCAAATACCATAGGTAAGCCGCAAATTCAACAGTTTGTTGGAGCACTTGATGAACAGAAAGCAAGTAAAGGCGTATTCATAACAACAAGTTCTTACAGTTTAGAAGCCCGAAAGTATGCTGAAGAAAAAGCAAGTAAGAAAATTGTTTTGATAGACGGACAAGAACTTGCAAGGTACATGATAGAGTATAATGTTGGAGTCAGTTTGAAACGTATCTATGAAGTAAAACGTATAGACTCTGATTATTTTGAAGATGACAATAATGAATAAACAATATAACTTTGTAGATTTATTTGCAGGATGTGGCGGTCTTAGCTTGGGATTGCAACAGGCTGGATTTACTCCATGGTTCGTAAACGAAATTGTGGAACAGTTTTGCAATACCTATAAATACAACCATGAATTGAGTGAAGAACACTATTTTGTGGGTGATATAGCAGAGCTTAACTTGCATCTTGACGAATATAAAGAAATACTATCTGATATAACATTGGTTTGCGGTGGTCCACCTTGCCAAGGATTTTCTATGGCTAATCGTCAGCGCATTTTGGACGACCCTCGCAATGCTCTGTACAAGCAATACTTAATATTTTTGAAAAATGTTCGTCCTAAATTCTTCGTTATGGAGAATGTAAAGGGAATGATGAATAAGATTGAGGAAATCAAACAGAATTTTAAGGAATATCTTGGAGATGATTATCAATTCGATTATGCTCTTTTGAAAGCTCAAGATTATGGCGTTCCGCAAAATAGAGAACGCTTCATTATGATAGGCAACAGGATGGGAGTCGCTCCAAAATTGATATTTGAAGAGATATTCAAACATAAGCGGATACCTTTTGTATTGAAAGATGCTCTTGAAGGTCTTCCCCATTTAGTAGCCAAGAAAGAAAAAGGTTCCAAAGGGGTTGAGTGTGCAGAGTCTGGCTTTACAGAGTGTGATTTCTCATATATCAAAAATGACTTTTATAAGTTTATCAATGGTGATAGAGAGATTACCAAGCTCTACAATCATAAGAACCGTTACAATAATGAGCGAGACATCGAAATTTATAGAAGGTTGCCACAGGGAGCAAATTCTTTGCATGAGTCTATAGCAGACATCATGCCATACAAAAGGAGAAATGACATCTTCAAGGACAAATACTTCAAATTAGACGAGACGCAAATCTGCAAGACTATAACTTCCCACATGAAGTTTGATTGCAATATGTATATCCATCCTTGGGATGCAAGAGGATTGAGTCCTCGGGAAGCGGCACGTATCCAGACTTTCCCTGATGATTATGTTATAACGGGTTCTCAAAATATGTGGTATGCACAAGTTGGGAATGCCGTTCCTGTAAAACTTGCCAAAGCCATAGGTGATGGCATCATGAAATTTATAAAATGAGACATTTAGAATTATTTGCTGGTATTGGTGGTTTTAGAAGAGCTATGGATTTGCTCACACAAGACCATATTATGGATTTTCATTGCATAGGATATTCTGAGATAGATGCCAAAGCAGTGAAGACTTATTGTGCCAATTATCACCCAGAGGCTAACAAAGAGTTGGCAATGGGAGACATTGTGGAATTTACCAGTAACAAAGAAAACATAGAAAACTTACCTCAATTTGATTTGGTTACAGGTGGCTTTCCGTGCCAAACGTTCAGTATGATGGGAAAACAAGCTGGCTTCAATGAGGACCGTGGACAAATGTTTTTCCATATTATTGATATTCTTGCGACAAAGATGCCACGATATGTGCTTCTCGAAAATGTGAAAAACCTCAAATCACATGACAAAGGAAGAACTTTTGCACGCATCAAAAAAGAATTGGAAAATTTGGGGTATCATGTGTTTACAGACATATTTAACACGGCACAGTTCCATTTGCCTCAAACTCGCAATAGACTCTTGATTTTTGCGACAACAGAACCTGTGCCTACAGATTTTGAAAAACAGTTTACATGTGATAATGTAGCTGCAACATTTGAGCGAGCGTATCGAGGATTAGGTACATACCATTATCAAAGTGTCAATGACATATTGAGTTTGCAGGTAGATAAGAAGTATTTTCTTTCAGAAAGGATTAAGCCTACCCTATTAGCAGACGGTTCTGCAAATTTCAAATCGAAATCAGACATTAATATGAGTATTGCTCGCCCATTGACTGCAACGATGCACAAAATGCATCGTGCTTGTCAAGACAACTATTATAGTCAAGATTTTATAGAATCACATGGCAAGACCAACCCTGTCAAAACTATGACCAAAGAAGAGTTGGCTCAGTTGCCAATTCGTAGATTGACACCAGAGGAGGCTTTTATGCTACAAGGGTTTCCTGCTAATTTTGCAATAAATAGTAGGAACGCAGGTGTAGCAGATGGCTCTCTATATAAACAAGCAGGAAATGCAGTCAGTGTAAATACGATTTATGCCGTTCTGTATTATCTAATAATCAACAATATAATTCACGAATAAGTAATATGTTTTTCGAAGTACATTCTGAAAAGAAAATAGGTATCAAGAAATTAAGCCTTAATGACCTTGGCTTAAAAGAGACAGGGCATCAAACTCATATTGGGCTTTATCAGCACGTCCTGGATTTTTTGCCAGACAATCATGTTGAGAAAGCAGCCATATTGATATATGATGACTATTGTGAAATCTTGAATTGTGATTATGGAAAAATAAGCCGTAGTACAGGAAAAATAGAAGCTCCTAATATCAAATCTGGTTCAAGAAATGAGATGACAATAGTAAATCAGATTCGTACTTTTGCTTCGAAGAAACAAGGGTGTGAATGGTATTTGGTATGGTTCGGATTGCAGAGCGAGGAATTGGTATTTTGGTTAATCGCAAGTGATTCGACAGACTACCAGTGTGCGCGTAAAATATTCCCTACCCCTAATAAGGTATATGATGAACATAGTATCTCCTTTTCGCTTGCTATAGAGTTTTTGGAAAAGAAAGTAAATGGAGTTTCTGTTAAATTACAGGAAGACATAGAGGTAGCTTCACAAACAGGCAGGCAAATCAGAAAATATAAGAAGCAAGATTTGGAAAAGGCAAACCTTCTCTTCAAACAAGTAGGCTATAGCGGTGAACAACTTATTGCAAAATACTTGGAAAAACAAAAGTCAGTCCATGCTATAAGTAGCTATAGATGGATGAATGCGAATGTTGAATCGGGAGCACCTTTCGATTTCATTATTGATGAAGGATTAGAGGCAGAAAACTTTGTAGATGTGAAATCGACTCGATTTGATTTCAATCAATACCTCTATTATAGCGATGAGGAAATTGCTTTTGTTAATAGATTGAATGAAGATAAGAAATATTCTGTTTATAGGGTGTTTGGTATGGATGACTATCAGAAGAAGTTCCGTGTATGTGCAAACTGCATGAGTTATGTATCCACTGTAAATGCCAATATAACAGAACTTTCTTGTAAAATGAAAAAAATACAAACAATTCTTCAATCAATCAAGATAGGAGTTAGACCAATAGACTGTTTTACAAACATACAACCACAAATTATATTATAAATTATGGAAGAAATTGTTAAACATATAAATGATACTAATGCAAGCTATCGCCCTTTAGGAGCTGGCGATGCCAAAAATACAGATTTGTTCTTAGACAATGAACATTATCAACTTTTTGAAAATGCAGGTGAGCATATTACGGTAAGATTTCACAAAGAAAATCTTGCAAAAGCGATATTGTTTATAGCCTCTATCTTGCCAAGAAAATTTGACCAATCATCTGTACATTGTATAATTCCATATTCCAAGGATTTTGTCATGGATCAATTGGCTTTGCTTGATGCTTTATTTGTAGAAGATAGAAAAAGTGTTGATACCATTACACAAGAATGGAATGCTCGTATAAATGTACCTCAGAAAAATGGGAAGATAGATACACGTTTCTACTTCAACGGTCTGTTGAAGGATGTCGTTTATACAGATAGCAAAGGAAAAGAGTGTAAAGGTAAATTTACCATCCGTAATTATTTTGCAGGTGGATATTCGGAATTACGCATCAAGAAAGCTAATGATGGGATTTTCGATATAGAAATAACGAATGTAAACACACCATATAATGATGGAAAAGAAGATGGATTGGAAGACAAAGAAGTGATGGCTAAGTCTTCTTTGTCTTTGCAACAAATCTTCTATGGTGCACCTGGTACAGGAAAGTCGCATACTATAAAAGAGGAAACAAAGGAGTCGGATGTGATTCGTACAACATTCCATCCCGATACCGACTACTCGACTTTTGTTGGAGCTTATAAGCCTACAACAGCATTACTCCCTATTTGTGATGAACTTGGACAGCCAATGAAGATTGGTACAACAACGTTACATAAGGAGCAAATTGTTTATGAGTTTGTAGCACAATCATTCCTGCAAGCATATGTCAATGCTTGGAAGAAATACGACAGAGGCGATAAGCAGTACCTTGTCATAGAAGAAATCAACAGAGGCAATTGCGCTCAAATCTTTGGTGACTTATTCCAACTTCTTGACCGTAATGATTATGGCTTTTCTGATTATCCAATAAAAGCTGATGCTGATATGAAGCGACAGCTTCAAAAAGCATTTGCGGGATTTTCCATTGTACAAAGTGACAAAGTTAATGCTATGTATGAAGGTGAGGACATTGTGACACAAGTATTGAATGGAGACATTCTGCTCTTGCCCAACAACCTTTATATATGGGCAACCATGAATACAAGTGACCAAAGTTTGTTCCCAATAGACTCAGCTTTCAAGCGTCGTTGGGATTGGACTTATATGCCAATATCTAATGCTGAGAAAAATTGGGTGATAAAGGTTGGTGATAATAACTATGATTGGTGGCAATTCCTTGAAAGGATAAATGAGAAGATAGGTTCTACTACAAATTCTGAGGACAAGAAACTCGGCTACTTCTTCTGCAAAGCACAGGAAGAAGTTATATCGGCAAAAACATTTGTCGGTAAGGTTATCTTTTACCTGTGGAATGATGTGTTCAAGGACTATGAATTTGGGGATGCAATCTTCAATGATGAAGATGGCAGCAAGTTATCTTTCGATAAGTTCTATACATCGGAAGGAAACAATTCCGAAATCGTTGAGGAAAAGATAGCCTTGTTTTTGAAAAATCTCAAAATAGAACCAATAAAAACTATTGAAGATGAAAATGAGTTGATAGAAGACGAAGACGGAAACACGGCAGAGTCAAGTAGTAGAAATCGTGACAAATTTACTGTAAACGATGGCGCAGAATATGGAAAAAACAGGTTGGCTATAGAATGTATAAAGGAGTACATTAAATTAAATCCAGGTATTACAGCACAAGAAGTTTACAATACGTGGTCTTCTTTAGGTAATATTGTCCCTCATTTCGTTGAGACAAAGGAACAATATGATGCCCGTAAAGATAACAGCAAACGTTCTGATGCTGTTGAATGTTCTGGCAATCTTCTTTATATTGCCCATAATGGATATGGAAGCAATGGTAAAGCTGATGCTCTAATGAACTTGGTTAATGAAAAGGATTGGGGTATAACTATCAAGAAAATTGTTAAATAATGCGCATACTGATAGAAGAATATCAATACAACGTAACTGATATAAAAGACATTCTTCATGACATTGATGCCTTGGAGAATGTCGAAGGTAAAGTATCTGTTCATTATGTGGGGTATTTCTATAATACTCTACTGAAGGATTGTGTCTTCATTCTCCCAAAGGTTTTGCTTAAAGATGTGGAAGGCAAAGAGCTTGTGTTTGGGAAATACACCCCTGAATCCATTGCCAACTTGGATGAGAGTAATCCACTTGATGCGACAGAAAGAAACTTTGTCTATAAGTTTGCAGTGTGGATTTATCGTGCCATTGTTGTTTATAAGAATGATAAGCGCAATGACACAAGTATCGTATATCATTCGCAAATTGCACAAGTGGGTAACGGTCAACGCAGACTGAGCAATACATACCTTGACATTCTTCTATCATTATTGCAGTTCAACCGTGACAACCAAAGTTTCTTCTTTTTCATTGTGAAGAACTTACACTGTGGATTGAACAAGATCAATTGGACTCGAACCATTGGTACACAAACTGCTATCGTGCAAGATGGGAGTCCTATCTATTTGAACCCAGTAAACAAGAAACGCCAAATCAACTTTGACGAAGAGTTGCTTGTTATCTTCTTCTCTATTTTGAATTACATTGGGGATACTTATGGCTTCCCTAAAGAAATATGTTGTCAGTTTCAGTTGATAACAGGAAAGCGATTTGAGACCTATTTGAATGGCTTTGGTAAAACACGTTTACGTCAATTCAAATACAAATATTTCTCTGACAAGGCTTTACAATTATGGCAACTGTGCTATGCGTTCTTTGATGAAGCAAGGCAAGTGTTCATAATAACTGAGCAGAAAGAGTATCTGTTGGTCAAGAATTTCTATATTGTTTTCGAAGCTATTATTGACGAGTTGATTGGTGACAATCCTTTGCCAGATGGTATGGAAAAGAAGCAAGAAGATGGAAAGATTGTTGACCACCTCTTTACCGCCAAGAGTCTGATTGAGAATGAGAATAAGCGGACCTATTACATTGGTGATAGCAAGTACTATAAGATGGGACATGAACTCGGTTCTGAATCCATCTATAAGCAATACACCTATGCACGAAATGTGATTCAATGGAATCTTGACATTTTTAATAGTGGAAAAACTACAGAGTCGGGCATTCGACTCCGTGATGATGTGACGGAAGGGTACAATATCATTCCGAACTTCTTTGTATCAGCAAAAATGGACGAAGACTTTAGTTACACAAATGATGGTATCGAAAAGACAGATCGTAAGAAGAACCGCCATAAGCAAGTGCAATTCAACAATCGCTTGTTTGACCGTGACACATTGTTACTGTTCCATTATGACGTGAACTTTCTCTTTGTCCTTTCGCTCTATGCCCGAAACAACGCAGGTCAAAAGGAACATTGGAAGCAAAAAATCCGTGAGCGTTTCCGCTCAGAAATACAAGAATGGCTACAAAATGACTATGCTTTTTATGCGATGAAAGCTCATCCAGATGTAAATGGAGAAGAGTACATCAAAAAGCATTTCAAAGAGTTGCTTGGCAAAGTCTATACTCCATTTGTTGAAGACGGCACGTATTCTTTAGCATTGGACACAACAAATGAAAAGAACAAAGTTGAGAATGAACGCCTACTGAATGAGTTGAAGAAATATTTCTTCGTAGCAGATTGCAAACTTGGCGAACAGCCAGACAAGGTTCTGCAAAAGTCTATATCCGAAGGATACTCACCTGTAACCAATGCAACAAAAGATGGTGTATTGATGGTAATGATGGAGAACTACGAAGGAAAGAAACAAAAGTTTCTACCCACAGGAAAACTTGCTGTCGGTATTAAATATACAAGAGATGGCATAGAAATTGCTGAGAACTTGCAATCCATTGGATATGTGTTGTTCCATACTCGTAAAGATATTGCTCAGCATCTATTCCGTGTAAAGAATGCACGACTTGTGAAATCTTTGGAGGAGTTGCCTATTGGTATATACAAGAATGTCAATACAACAGATATATATGTCGTGGTAGATGTTGATATGTCTAATGAAATGGATACTTCGAGCATACATTCCTCAAAGAAAGAGTATTCTCCTACTACGAGATATGATGCCCAATTTTTTAAACTTTCTCAATTAACAAGATATGAATAGTAGACAAATAGAACAAATTGCAGTAAATGCAGTAAAAGATATTTTTTTACAAAGCGAGATTTTCAATCCGTGTATTCCAGATAATGATAGAGAACCTATTTGGGATGGTTTTATTTATATACAAAATAAAAATCAAACAACAATACGTATAGCAACACAAGTAAAAGGCAAAACCGCAAAGAAAATTTCAAAAACGCCCTCATATCCTATTCGTATTTCAGATTTAAATGCCTATAAGAGAGATGGAGGAGTTATATTTTTTGTTGTATTTATTACAGAAGAAGGAAATTTTGTATATCATGCAAAACTTGCTCCTATTGACATAGAAAGATACATCAAAAATGCCAAAGGAGGAGTTAAGGTTTCTGTAAAATTATTTGCTTTTAGTACAAATACATTAACTATAGAAAATGATTTAAGAGATTTTTATCGTGATTGTAAAAAACAGACATCTTTTGTTGGCAAAAAAGTATTGTCGCTTGAAGAAGCTACAAAATCGAAGTATAAAATAACAATTACTGTTTCTTGTTGCGATTCAAAAGAAGAAGCGATACAAAAGATGATAAGTAAGCCTGTTTACCTGTATGCAGAGATTGGAGACAATACAGTACATACAGAATATCCAATTGGGGACCATCCTTTTTCTCTATATGCAGGAAGTCATTTTATGGAAGATGTATCAATTAATGGTAAAGTTTATTACAATGATTACCTTATGTATTTAGATGGAGCAACAACCTTTGTGAATATAGGTAATTTTCTAACTATCGAAATATCACAAATAGACAATAGTTATGTAGTAAACAAATTAAAATTTGAGAGTAAAAATTTCAAAATAGATACTCATATTCATGAATTAGAATTTCTTCGTGACTTAATTAAATATAAGATTTTAAGTTATGGGAAAAATAAAGTACAATTGAAAGATATATCAAAAACAGAAATAAAAAAGGTAGAACAAGAATACAAAATCTGGCATAGAGCCAAAATGCTATTTAATTTAACTCAGATAGCAGATAATGTCGATTTTAATTTATTTAGTGACGAAGATGCAGCATGTATAGATTTATTAGGAAAAGCCATTGTTGATGCCAAACCTATTGTCCAAGATCATGACTTGGACACAATAACTACAGCAACATTTGGCAAGTATACACTTTTATTGCTGACTCAAAAAATGCCTAATGGCAAATATAAAATACAAGAGTTCTTTCAAGGCATAGACAAGCTTGTTTTTGCTTATGAGAGTTCCAATGGGAATAAGTTGGCAACTTCTCCATTTACATTTATTTTTCAAAGAGATGATTTTACAAAAATTACAAATATTGATTATTCAAAACTAATTCCATCATATGAATTTGCAGCTCTTTATAATTCAGATATTTTTAATCGAGCAACAAATGATATGTTAATGGCATTGCTTGCATATGATACACAGGTGCAGAAGAATTTCAAACTGCTGGAATCAATGGAAGAATTGTCTAATTGGATACTAAATAATGCATCAAATCACAAAATTAGCCATATTATTAACAAGTTCCAAATTATAAAAAGAAAGCGAAACTTTACTACAGATGAGAAAGAAATGTTGATGGAAGTTTTAAATTTTCCAGAAATAAATTTTGATGAGCAAACTGCTATTCATTTGTTGTTGGATAATAAGACTATGGCTGAATGTTATTTTAAAAAGATGGAAACTGTTCAGCAAAACTTTTTTAAGTCTTTACCAATTTCATTTTTTATGAAATAAGAAATAAAGACCGTGCCAAATATAAAATATATTTTTTGACACGGTCCCATTTTTTATCTTATAATCTTTTTGATTTCTTCAACTTCCTTTTTAAATACACTTGCTACACTATCCTTATATGCAGACAATTCTACCATTTCATGGTGTCGGCGAACAGAATCCTCATAAACTGCGACACGATTTCTCACAGCATCTATTACATTTTCATCTCGGTATACAGAGAAGTTCTTTTCTATGTAGCAAATATTGGGGTCTTCAGATGGGAGAACCATTCGCAAAGCACGATATTTCAAATCTGCCTCCTCCCAATCTTGATGCTCTCGCCATTGGGTGAGATTGCCCCAAATGGAGAGGACAAGGGATAGAGCCAAGCCGCCAATGAAAAGAAGAACATACTTTGATGTAGGCTCGAAGCGATGGGTGACAAGTTTCTTCTGAGGTGAATTGTTCATCACTTCAAGTTTGTCTTGCAATGCCTTCGAGGAAACATCATTCTCTTGTCTCATCTGCTTGACAGCATCAACTAAGAGCTTGCTTCGCTGCTCATTTTTGCCGAGTTCAGCCTTGATAAGGTCAACAAAAAAAACAATGGCATCTCTTAATTTGGATATTTTACCTCTGACTTCCTCTTCCTTGCCAAACATAGCAATGATTGATTTCTCCAACTTGGTTGTGTCATTATTTGCAGGAACAGTTTCCGCTCCTGCGTTCTTTGGTGAAGCAGAAAGTTCATCAACCTTCTGCTCCAATCTCTCAACTGTGCCGTAGATGGCTTCCAATAGTTCTTCTTTCATCTTTCTTTTGTTGTTTGAATGGTTTGTAACTTGCATCAAAGGTTAAGGCCTCTTCTGCGTTTCTTCTTTTTCTTCTTGGCTGATTCATCCTCTGGGAAGGGCTCAAAGGTCTGAGCGTTGGCAGGAACAAAAAGTCCTATGGAAGAAATGCCGTTCCATGGGTTTTGGCTGCTCCCCGATATGGATGGTTCCTGGTTGTTCTTGTGATTGCCTTGCTCGTATTGCTGAGCAGATTTGGCTCTTGCTGATAAAAGTTTCTCCGTTCCCTCTAATCTCGCATTTAGTTTGCCAAAGCTATAGTCTCGGCTAATCTGCGTACCCTTGAAGCTATATCCATCCTTGCAGAAACGGATGCCTTG
>ENA-UESH01001464-UESH01001464.1-human-gut-metagenome-genome-assembly--contig:-NODE-1464-length-16450-cov-3.542234_pt1 | contig 16450 bp, 28 predicted proteins | sample MGYA00243001_ERZ508002 | MGnify/ENA primary metagenome ERZ508002 (study PRJEB26167, sample SAMN06115447) | human gut metagenome | host: Homo sapiens | place: China:Anhui | collected 2015-08-07... | reverse complement strand
CGGGTAGCAGTCATAGTAGGAAAGCTTGCCCAAACGGTCGAGAATCAACTGGTCTCGCAGCTTGACACGGCACAAGTTCAGCACCGCATTCTGCATCGACTGGTACACATAGCAACCCTCACCGGTATGCTCGCGCTGCAACAGCGCCGAAAGAATGGCGATCAGCAGATGCATTCCGCTGTTGGAATCGCCCAATGCGGCGCCGGACTGCGTGGGCACATTGCGCTCGCCGTCATACCAGCCGGTGGTGGAAGCGGCACCGCCCGCGGACTGCGCGACCGGCTCGAACGCCTTGACATGCTCGAACCGGCTGCCCTTGTTGAAGCCCTTCAGCGACGCCATGATCAGACGCGGATTGATCGCATGTACGTCATTCCATCCGAAACCAAGCTTTTCCACGTCTCCCGGGCCGATATTCTCTACGAACACGTCGGCTTTCTTCAGGAGTTCGGCGAGGATTTTCTTGCCTTCCGGATCTCTCATGTTCAGCGTGATGGATTTCTTGTTGGCATTGAGCTGAAGGAAGTACAGGGAGTACGAGCCATCCACGTCGTTCATTTCATTACGTGTCGGATCTCCGCCCTGCACCTTCTCCACCTTGATGACGTCGGCGCCCATCCATGCGAGCATCTGCGTGCACGACGGGCCGGACTGCACCTGCGTCCAGTCAATCACGGTGATGCCTTTCAGCGGCGCGGTGTCCTGCGTTGCCTTTGTTGCCGTATCGTGCGTTGCGCTGTCTTGCATTGTGGTGTCCTGCGTCGCGTTGTGCGCGTTCGCTTGATTCATATAATGCATTGCCTTGTTCTCCTTATATCTGGTGATATGTGGTTGGCGAGGTCAACGTAGCGCGTGCAACCTTGGAGAACGTTGGATTTTCAGCCTTGAGCGGCAATCTTCGCTTTCGGCACATGCGATTGGCGGATCCGGCGCATTTTCTCCATACTTTCGGCACATGCGATTGATGAACTCGGCTGATATACCCGGTTTTTGTCGGGTTTTGTCCAGATTTTGTCCGGAAATTGGTTTTGGTGAGATTTGACGGAAAACAAAAAAGCTAGGAATTGTTGCAATTCCTAGCTTTCATCAGTAGCGGGGCATGGATTTGAACCATGGACCTCTGGGTTATGATGTCCGACTCCAGAGGGCCGGTCGCGTGACCTGGGCAACTGTCAGGCCGCGAGTATCCAACCCCGTCGTAATCGACCGTCGCTGATCGAGTCAGCGACAGGCAGACCTCCTTCGTCATCGTGGCGCTCGCCAATGATGTTTAGTGCCTTCGATGGAGTGAGAGACGGATCAAGCAGAGTGCTCAGCGGCACGCCAATGAAGTCGGCCGCCTTACATGTGTCGTTAATACTCCAAGCGCTTCCACTGATGAACATGCGGGATACGGCCTGGGGTTTACGACCCATATACTCGGCTAGATCCTTACGATACAAGCCTTTTAACTGCATGAACATATTTAGGTTCAGCAGCATCACAGACTGTGGATCTGTGGTTATTTTCTGTGCGATTGTTGCTGTCATGCGATTAATACTAATCAAAATCGGTTAGTTACGCAAATTCGTTTATCTGACTTGAATACGACACGCCGATAAACGAAAACGTGTAGTGCGTGTATAGTTGCAGCCATGAACACTAAACGAAATCGTATCGCGGGAGACGTTCTCGTTGAGCGCTTGGATGAACTGGAAAGCCAGCGCAACCTAACCCAGCGTGAAGTTGCCGAAGCGATTGGAATGCCAGAGCAGACCTACAGCAATAAGAAGAACCGCACTGGCCGCTCATTCACACTCAAAGACATGAACGCGCTCGCCGACTTCTTCAATGTTTCCACTGACTATCTGCTCGGTCGCATTGATACCCCGTGGCCGGATCCATGGGAAGAAAAGGAGAGCAAATGAACGACATCCGCAAAGCCTGCGTCGAAGCGATATTCAAGGAATTCGAGAACGAGAGCGACGCCATCCGTCCGGCCTGCGGCGACGGATGGGGCGAAATCGAAGCAAGGCGTTCGCTCGGTCACATCGTCGGATACGTCGACCTCGACGTGGCCGACCTCGTGGACATCGTCATCGACACCATCAACAAGGAGCTGTGATGGAATCAATGCCTTTGGCCGTCGGTCAGGCGCTGCTCGATCTCAGTGTTGCGTCTGCTGCCCAGTTCGGTGGTGTATGTGACGTGTACAGTGACGCGGCATGTTCCGATGCCGGCAAAGAAGAAGCCGTTTCTGGAGTTGATGGCGTCGATCTCGGATTGGTCTTTGATTATCTGCTTGGAGAAGAACTCGCTTTCGAGCGCGATCTCGCAGAACGGCATTGTCTTGTCGACGCGCGCCTGCGCAATGGTCTGGTCTTCAAGGCGGACGAACACATGAACGTCTCGTGCGATGTTGCCGCAATCGTTGACAAGAAAGACGGTGGAAGTTTCTCTATCATACTCGACCCTCCACTTGTAAACCGTCTGGTCGGCGGTGACTGCCAACGCCCGTTGGCTGATCGAGTTCGCGTCTGCAGCTATCTCGTTCGCTTTGCCGGCAAGGTCGTTGGCGTGTTCGGCGATCCCCTTCGAGTCGGCGGCGATCCCGTTGGCTTCTTCCGCCGAGTCGTTGGCGTCCTTGGCGAGCTTGTTTCCAGCATGCGTTTGGAACAAGGCGACACATCCGGAGACACCGCCAACCAATCCCGTGACGGCGCCAACGACGCCGGTGGCCACATTGATGTCCATTCCACCGATTCTAAAGCAGAGGCAAAACGATGAAAGCTCTTGCCCGCATCATCCTGCACCAGCTGATCTTCACGGTGTGGCTACTGGCCATGTGGGTGCTGTATTGCACGCCGGCCTGCACGCACCCGATCGAACATCTCATCGCCGTGCCGTTCGCGGTGCTCATCCCGACGGCCGTCATCATGCGTCGCCTGTGCTCCGACCCCCGCTTCATGCGCTGGCTGGACGAGCAACGGCAGTGAAGGACTTGGACGGTTCCGCACACATTGCGGCATGGACGTGGTTCGTCATGCGCGGCCATGCCGGAACCGCCCGCGCGTCAAGGAAAAGACGTTAAAACCAGCCGGACGGGTCATCTTCTCTCTTCTCCTCCCGTCCGCCTTCGCCGGGGCCCGCGACAGGATGCGGGCGCCATGGATCGGCGTGTTGAGGTCACGTCGGCGGATGGATGCGCGGTTCGAATCCGCGTCCCGGCACGACATCAATCCAAAGGAGGCAAACGTTGCCAAGCAAAACACCAAGCAGGCCGGAAGGCGAGAAGTGGTTCGAGTGGCCACTCACCCCGGCCAGCGTCGGCATGACGGCCGCCGAACTGATCGGCGAACTGTATGAAACCATATCCACGCTCAATCGCGATCGGGGCTGGGGCCTCACCATGGTCGCGCCGGCGCGCTTCGGCGAGGTCGTCATCGACCGCGAGGCCGGATGCCTGCGCGCGAAATGCGCGTGGAAGGCCAAGGATCCCAGCCAGCTCGGCCCGGAACCGGCCGGATACGTGAGAGGGGAGTGACATGGCCATCGGCGAGACCGTCATCACCATCGTCGGCAACCTCACCGCGGATCCGGAACTGAGAACCACCGGCCAGGGCGCGCAGGTCGCCAGCTTCACCGTCGCAAACACCGCGCGCGTCTATAACAAGCAGACCGGCCAGTACGAGGATGGGCCGGCGCTGTTCATGCGCTGCTCCGCCTGGAACGACCTCGCCCAGCATTGCGCGCAGTCACTGGCCAAAGGCATGCGCGTCATCGCCCAAGGCAGGCTCCGACAGCACTCGTATCAGGCGCAGGACGGCACCAACAGAACCGTCGTGGAGCTGCAAGTGGACGAAATCGGGCCAAGCCTGAGATACGCCACGGCGCAGGTCGCCCGCATCGACCGACGGCCGCAAGGTCCCGTCTACGGCAATCCCGCCGCGCAAACGCCGACCGTCAACACCGGAGCGGGCGGCTGGAGCCAACAGCCGGCCCAGTCCACGCAACCGGCCGCACCTGCCGATGATCCGTGGGGCGCGCCTGCGGACGACCGGTCATCATTCGGAGGTTTCGGCAAACCCGATCCGGAACCGGATTTCTAAGGAGCAGCAATGAAAGCCAGCGAACAACAGGCGCTCATCCCGCAGGAGGCCACGCCCGACACGCTCATCGACCTCATCGGCAAGACCCAGCAGGTCACCAAGGCCGCGGCCGTCGTGCTCAAGGCATGCCGCACCGTCATGGACACCCGCACCAAGAAGGAGCACATCGACAAGTGGGGCGGCATCCACGCCATCACCGAAGCCGTGTACGACTGCGCAGACCTCGCGCAGCGCATTCTCGACGCGGGACTGGCCATGGAGAACATGTGCGCGAAGCCAGCCACGTCACGGCAGATGATCCTCATCGACGACCTGCGCCGCAGCCTCGACATGGACGACGGCGACGTGGAGGCGACCGTCGATCCGGACACCGGCGAGATCGACTGAACCACGGAAGGAGCAAGAGAGATATGTGGTTCATCATCGACGACCAGATGGCCGACGACAGGCGCATCCGCCGCCTGCCGCTCGCCACCGTGGGACTGTGGGTCAAGCTGTGCGTCATCCACTCCAAAGGCGTCTCGATGCAGGCCAAGGACCCCACCGCGTACCCCGGCCACTTCGACAAGCTCGACCTCAAGGACGCCGGCGGCACCATGAAACAGCTCCAGCAGCTCATCGACTCAGGCCTCATGGAGGAGCACGACGGCGGATGGCGTCCGGTCTACGCGGAAGGCATATGCAGGGAGCCGAAGACGCTGACCGAAGAGCAGCGCGAGGCGCGCAGAAAGGCCGGAAGCAAGGGAGGACGCCGCAAGGCGGCCAACCAGAAAGCCAAGCAAACATCCGGCGACTTGCCAGAAAACAGCCAAGCAAACGGAGAGCAAAACAGTAGCGAGACAGGTAGCAAACCTGCTAGCAACTTGCTAGAGGACAGCCAAGCAAAAACATGGCATAAAACCGATACCGATACCGATATACCCTCTCCGACCCCTCCCGCCGGCAAACCGAAGCAACCCGCCACGCCGGAATCCGACTTCGACCATTTCGCCGAAGCCTATCCCGGATCCGTCGGCGCGAAAGGCCGCAAGACCGAAGCCGAAGCCAGAGCCCTGTACGCGGCCATCGCCGGGAACCCCGTCGAACTCACCCGACTCCAAACCGCGCTCCGCCGCTACAAGCACGCCGTCAACGACGGTCAAATCCGCACCGGCCACATCCCACGGCTCAACACATGGCTCCGCGACCAATGGGAAACCTGGGCACCCGAGCCAATCTCGCCGCCGCCAATCCACAAGCACACCTGGAACTGCGAACACGTCCACCAGCTCATGGATCCGCACGAGGACGAATACGACCACACCGGAAGCCTCCGCAACGGCAACCCAAGCGAATGGTGGAAGGCATGCCAGGCGTGCGCAGACGAACTCAACAACCGACAAGAAACCAGCAAGGAGAAGCAATGAGCAACTACCAGAGCAGCGAAATCAAGCTCATCAACACCAGCCTCATCGACCCCCACCCGGACAATCCACGCAAAAACATCGGCGACGTGACCGACCTCGCGGCCAGCATCAAAACCAACGGCCTGCTCTCGCCGCTCTCCGTCGTACCCAACGGCGAGCGCTATCGTGTCATCGCCGGCCATCGTCGTCTCGCCGCATGCAAGCAGGCCGGCACCGGAGCCGTGCCGTGTTTCGTGCTTGACTTAGACCCGTTGCAGCAGTTGGAGGCCATGGTCACCGAGAACTGCCAGCGCGAACAGCTCACCGCGTTGGAGGAGGCCGACGCCATCCAGGGCATGCTCGACCTCGGAGCCACCACCGCCAGCGTCGCCCACCGGCTCGGCCGAAGCAGCGACTACGTGCGTGACCGCGCCAAGGCCGCCAGCATCGACAACGAGGTCAGAGCGACCCGCGACGATTTCAGCCAGCTCACCATCGGCCAGCTCGTGGCCATAGCGCGATATGACGGCCAGCCGGACAGGCAGAAGAAGCTCGCGCAGGCGGCCGGCACCTCGAACTTCGACTACATCCTCCGCAACATCGAACGCGACGACCGCGAATGGCAATGGATCGAATCGCTCGCCGCGCTCCTCGTGGAACCCGACAACGGCATCAACCTCATCCCCGACCCCGCCTACAGCGACCCGGAATGGCGATATGCCGGCTGCATGTCCCCATCCACCGGCACACCCGAAGAAGCCATCGAGAAAATCCGCGAACAGAACCCCGTAGCCGTATCCATCCACACGGTCTCGCAGCAGGTCTACCTCTGGACCCGCCGCGACAAGACCGCCGACGCCGAAAAGGAAGCCCGACGAGCCGCCGAACAAGCCGAACGCGACGCCCGCCGGCACGCGCTCGAGAAATACGCCGCCGCATCCGCCGACAAGCGCATGGCATGGCTCCACGCCAACCTCCACGCCATCAAACGCGCCCAGCTCATCGAAACCACGGCCCGGCTCGGACTCCTGCAGATCATCGACTCCTTCCCAGGCGGCCTCGTCGACGCCCTCACCAGCTGGAACGATCACACCGGAAGCCGCGAGGAATACGAGAAGATCACCGGCATCACAGCCGAAGACGCCCCGACAGCCGCGCGCATCAGTCTGCAGACCGACGACTGGCCAATGGAAGCCGTGACCATCCTCGCCGCTCGCATCGAATGGTTCATCGACCCAACCGACTGGACCACCGTCAACGACACCAGCAGACGCATCCCCGGCTACTACCAGATCCTCCAAGACCTCGGCTACACGCCCGCCGACGACGAGACCAGCCACCTCGACCAGCTCATCGCCGCCATCAGCGAAGCCGACTCCGACGAAAACGAAGAAGACGAGGAGAACAACCAATGACCATGAAACAACTCGAAAGACTTGCCCAACTCCTCACCGACACCGCCCAGACCGCCAGCACAATCGAACTGCGAGCGCTCGCCGGTGGCAAGGCGGATGACGGCATCGTGGCGATGGCGGCGGGGTTGAGGGCCGACTGCACTTCGTGTTTGGTGCTGGTCGACGGTCTGATGCAGGAGGGGGTGCGTTGTGAGTGAGTTCGATGATTCGAAGCGTGCTGCTTTGGAGCGTCAGGGTTGGCATTGTCTGCGTTGCGGGACGAACATCCATGACCCGTCATGCTGGCCTGGACGCAGTGGCCATCACCGTCAGTTGCGGCGTGCGGCGGATCCGGATGTGAGGCATAGTCCGGCCAACATCGTCGAGTTGTGCGGTTCGGGTACGACCGGCTGCCATGGCTGGGTCCATCAGCATGTGGCCGAGGCGGAGCGGCTGGGGCTGATAGTCCCGCTCGGCAGGGATCCGCGCACCACCCCGGTGCGCGACTGGGAGGGGATATGGCTCCGCCTCAACCAGGATGGCACCGCGACCCGTCTGACAGCCATGGAGGTCGCCACGCTCGACATCGACGGGAGGGAAACGGAATGACCATTGACAAGCCCGACATGCTGCTATGGATGGACGTGGAGACCACGGGGCTCGACCCGGACCGTGACAGGATCCTCGAGGTGGAAATGCGTTGCACCGACATGAGAGGCGTGCGGTGCGTCGGAGGTTTCCGCCGCATCATCGGGCTGGAAGGCCGCAAGGCATCCGTTACGGACGGGAACCTCAAGGCGTGGCGCATGCACTGCGCCAACGGACTGCTCGAAGACGCTCTCGACGGCGGATATACGGAGGAGGCGACGGCGAACGCGCTCGAGGAATACGTCGACAGCCTCGCGCAATCGTTCACCCTCCATCCGGCCGGCAGCAACCCGCAGTTCGACCTCGACTTCATCGGCCGACTCTGCCCGAACCTCCCGCTGCACTACCACCGCATCGACATGGCCACCCTCCGCGACAGTCTCGAAGCCGCCGGATGGGATGTGAAACCGGAAGAGGAGACGCCTGCAGCCAGCGCCCACCGCACCGGCACATGCCTCGACCGCGACATCCGCCAATACGCGCGCATCATCCGCCACCTCTCCGATCATCCGGTCCGATACATCGTCACGAAAGCAGCAAGGTGATGAGCATCGCAGCAGTGATCTTCCTATGCGCCGCCATCCTGATCGGCTGGATGGCCAACAGGCCATGAACCGTATTAACAATGAAAGGAACCTCGGAATGAAACAGACCATCAACCGCATCTCCAACCGCGTCGGCGACTGGTTCGCCACGCTGTTCTCCCTCACCGCGCTGCTGCTCGTGCCGCACGCCATCATCCGGCCGATCATCGGCTACGGCCTCCACTACTGGATCCCCATCCAATGGCTCGCCCTGCATATCCTGCTCATCATCCTCACCCTATGCGTCGCGCTCGCCGCCTACATCATTGCGGACCGCACCGCCAAGGAACCGCCGGAAACATACTGAAAGGAGCCATCATGGCAGACCAGGAGACTATTCCGATCGGTCTGGAGACGCAGAACAAGGTGGCCGAGGCCATCTACCTGCGCTGGTATAGCAACGGGGCCCGCCATCCACGCCCGTGGAACGAGATGCCCATGGAGGGCAAGGAGCCATGGAGGCGCGTGGCCAAGGACGCCATCAGCGCGTTCTTCGCCTCTCCCGAGTTCCAGACGCTGCTCGACGACGTGTACGACGAAGGCTACGACGCGGCCGAAAAGGACGCCAGGGGCGAAAACGAAGGCGAGGCGCCGCGGTGAGCGTCAACGTCCCGCTGCATAAATGGCGGTCGGCCGACCCGACAATCCTGATCGGCCGCCGCTGCATCGCCCAAACCGACCAGGACGTCATCATCGACGGACGACTCGAACTCATCCGACATCCGGACGGCACCGCCAGCCTCCGCTTCCAGGGCATCGGAAACGACATCATCGCCCACGATCCGAACACATGTTCCAACAGTATGAGCGCCGGCATCAGATGCCTCGCCATCTACGGAAAGGAATGAAATGCACCACACAGACACCGTCAGAATCGCCACCAACCCACGCAAATGGCGCAGACCTGCACCCTGCCCGGCATGCCGCAAGTCCCGGCCGCTCATCCTGACCCTCGGCACCATCTACAGCCTCCGAACCCGCAAACCGGTCAACACCATCTACGGCTGCATCTGCCCCAACTGCCGGCACAAATGCATTCTCCACGTTGACGGCAAAAACCTCAAAAAAGCCATCCGCCTCTGGAACCACCACGCCAGCCACCATCAAAGGAACGAACAATGAGAAACACCATCTGCGCCACACTTACCGCCATCACCCTCACCCTCTGCACCGCGCTCGCAGGATGCGGCAGCGCGTCGGGGCCTTCCACGCCAGCGCATGCGGTCCGGTCCGTCGACTCGCAGTGCTCCGCCGGGGCCGACGTATTCACGGAATGCGTCATCACCCTGACCGACACGAGGAAAGTTGACTGCGTCGTTTACTCGGGCTACGAGAAGGGCGGCCTGTCATGCGACTGGAGCCATGTGAGCGGCGCGGACAAGGAGCCACAGTGAAAATCTGGTCGCAATGCGACGCCGTATGTATCGCACCAGAGGACGACGAGGAACGGCAGGCGTGCGAAATCGCTGTCAACGCCCTGCTCAGATGGTCGGCGGAACACGACAAGGAAAAGGAACAACAATGAAAGACAGTGAAGCAGGCATCGCCATCGGCGTGCTCGGCAAGCTCATCGACCAGGAGCTCGAGGCCGTGCGCGCCGCATCCCGCGACGGCAACCGGCCGTTCTATGAGATATCGTCGACCCGGTATCATGCCTTCCTCTACGCCAGGGACGAGATCAGCAAGGCGCTCGCCGCAGCCGTGGATGAAAGGGATGCGGGGAATCCGTTCCTGCCGCAGCGTGACGAGCTGGTCACGCAGGATATGCACACCTGCGATTTGTGCGGCCGGTGGTGTTCAAGTCCCGTCTATTCCATAGGCCTCATCTACGGCGGCCAGGCGAAGACATTCACCGAGGTGTGCGCCGACTGCATGTGGCGTCTCAAATTCCAGCCGGTCAAAACCATCCCACTGGACAGCTACCGTCTTTTCGAGCAGTGGCTTCTATCTCGATCAGAAGCTGAAGAAGAAACAAGAGGACGTTATGATCGGTGAAAGCCAGCTTGACTTCGAAACCCAATACCTTCAAGGCGAATCCATCCAGGTCTCCACAGACAAGACCATCACGCAGATCGCCTCCGACGCCTACGTGCGGGGCTTCATCGCAGGACGACTTAAACCACCGACCGAAATCGAAATAGACGCCGCCCTACGCTACCTCAACAACAACGCGCTTATCAGACAGGGCATAACCCACATAACAGTCAAAAACGCGCTCGCCGACATGTGCCGGGAAATGAGATACGCCTTGACGAAAAGAACCACCAACTGAAAGGAAACACGACAAATGAGCGAGGAAACACTCGACCCGCCACTGCCGCCGACCGACGCGCGCGCCGAAGCCGTCGCCGAACGCCTGTTCGGACTCAAATTTGCACTCCGCAAGGACGATCCGAAACACATCCACGACGAATGGGAGCATGCGGCCGACTGGATCCACGACGGATACCTGCGCCAAGCCATCGAAGTGCTCGCCACCGCCGACCAAGCGCAACCCGCGAGCGCCGACGGATCCGATTACGGGGAGCGGATGCGCGTCGAATACCGTGAGTTGACCGCCCGCGCCGGCAGGCTCAGGGACATGCTGCAGCGGTATGCGGATGGCATGCTCGACTTCGAGCCCGCCTGTCCGATCACTCTGTTGAGCAGGCAGCTCAAAGTCATGGACGAATACGCTCTCATCCTCCGCAGGCGCGCCAACATCGAGCACATCAGCCTCGGCAACCAGCGCATCGACACGACGGTCGCCAGGGACACCCGATGAGCGACACGTCCGACCGTATCCGCGCCGTCATCCAATGCGTCACAGGCCTGCCGGCCGACCCCACAAACGAACCAACAAAGGAGAACAAGCAATGAGCAACGACATCGACAAAAGCGTAAACCGTCTCAACGCAGCCGAAACCATCCGCCGCCAGGCCATCGCACTGCAGAACCACATCAGCGAAGCGCTCGCCGGCCTCCAAACCCTCAGCGGCAGCGAGGACATCCAGATCAGCCACGCGCACACCATGGCCACCATCCAAGCATCCAAGGCACTCAAACAGGCGCACCTGATGCAGGACTCGGCCGACATGCTCGATCAAGTCGACCAGCGAGACGAGGAGAACAACATCAGCCGCATGCTCATCAGCAAGATTGCCCAGCAAGGCGAATAAAAAGAGAGGCCCCGCCAATCCGGACGGAACCCCCCAAGAAACCAACCACCATTCTAGCCGGAAAGCGGGAACCATGACCAGTCAATGCCAACAATGCGGCGAACCAGCACAAACCACCCTCTGCAAAACCTGCGCCAAACACATGAGACGACAGGCCAGCAGCCTCGCCAAAACCATCCCGGAACTCCGCGCGCTCGCCGAACGCAAGGCGCACATCGGCGAGCGCGGTGGTGGTGCGCGTGGAGGTTCGGTCGGTCTGCCGGTGAGCGTGCATTGGTTGGAGGTGTATGAGGAGGCGGCCCGTTTGATGCTTCGGTTGGCTGGTTGCGTGGATTTGAAGTGGATGCTGCTGCCGGTCGAGGGATGGCGGCCGGCGTATCGTGCGGTGTGCAGGTCGTGGTCGCGTGTGGTGTGTTCTCCGGCCGCCGGCGAGCTGGCCGATCGGCTGGACAGGATGCTCCGTCGTATCGACAGGTTGTGCACGCCGTCGGATGGGCGCGTGACCGTCGTGCAGTGTCCGGATTGTTCGGCGTCGTTGGCGGTGCAGCAGGGCATGCGGGATGGCTGGTGCCCCGAATGCGGCGAGCGCCTCGACCTGGACATGCTGGTGTCCGGCCGTGTGGATGCCGCGGGCCGGGCCGTCATGACGTGCTCGCCTGCGGAGGCGGCGGACTGGCTGACTGATCGCGCCGGGCTGCGCACCACGCGCAAGCAGGTGTCGAACTGGCTGGCGCGCGGCAGGCTTTCGAAGGCGCGTCGATTGGGGCATGGCGTGTGGGAGTTCAACCAGGCCGAGCTCATCGATGTGCGCGATCGCGCATAGTTGCGCATCCGGCCGAGTCCATGTATTCTGTAAAAGAACTTGCACCATGCCCGAAGGGGCTGGTGCTTTTCTTTTACCACCCAGCCCCTGTAGCTCAGCTGGTAGAGCAGCGGTCTTTTAAACCATGGGTCCTCGGTCCGAGTCCGAGTGGGGGCACCGCAAAAGGGAGGCGGCATGGACACGCCAATCGTCATCATCGGCTCATGCGTGGCGTTCGCCGCCTGTCTCATCACCCTGTGGCTGATGCCATGAGCAATCCACGCTACCATAACGGCCACCGCCGGCGGGAGGTGCAGGCATACTATCGCGCTCGCCGCGCCGACTGCTACATCTGCGGCAGACCAATCGACTACAGCCTGCGGCCTCCGGATCCATGGAGCTTCGTCGTGGATGAGACCGTGGCCATCGCCAACGGAGGCCGCGTCTGCCGCGCGAACAGCGGGCCGGCGCACCGCTGGTGCAACGCGGTCAAAGGCACGCACACGATCGAATGGGCGCGTGTCGAAGTGAAACGAAGACTCGCCGGCGGCAAACCCGCCGCCGCCTCAAAGCCGCGCGACTTCGAGGCCGCCGACTGGTGAAGCCCACGGGAGGATACCCCCGTCATCGTTTCGGAGGCGACCTCGTGTGCAGCGCCTATCTCTCTCCCCGCGAAAAATAATCGTCGCCGGCGACACCATCGACGGCAAAGGAGGCGCCATGCCGATCCGGACCTGCGCGCAATGCGGCCACGCCATGCCGAAAAACGCCAGCACCAAACGAAAATACTGCTCGGACAACTGCCGAAAACTCGCCAGCAAACACAGACACTCACCACAACACCAAACGTCGCCCACGACGCCGCCAGCCAACGAACCGTCGCCACAGCAGCCGACCGCGCCGGCCACATACCGCGACCTGCTCGAGGTCAGCCGAACCGCGCTCATGCGCAACCTCAAGGACTCGCACTGCCCGGCCACCGCCGTCGCCGGACTAAGCAAACAGCTCCTCGCCGTCGGCAAGGAACTACTCGAGATGGACCGGGAGAAGGAACCAGACCCGATACTCGACGACCCGGAGGAGATGGCAGATGGCATCGAAGACGAACCCTTCGACGCCGAAACTATCTGACGCCGCCCGAATCCTGAACATCCCCGACGGCATCGCCACCACCGGCTTCGGCCGCGTCCGCCGCGTCGCCGACCGGCTCGGCATCCGGTTCGACCGATGGCAGGAGGGCATCGGCACGCTCATGCTCGCCAAACGCGCCGACGGCACCTACGCCAGCTCGGTCGGCGGCATCGGCATGAGCATCTGCCGACAGACAGGCAAGACCTTCACCGTCGGCACCATCATCGTCATCCTGTGCCTGACCACACCAAACCTCAAGGTCATATGGACCGCGCACCGCACGCGAACCTCGGCCGAAACCTTCAAATCGATGCAGGCGCTCGTCAAACGCCCCGGCCTATCACGACACTGCAAAGCCATCCGCCAGACCAACGGCCAGGAGGAGATCGCCTTCGCCAACGGCAGCCGCATCCTCTTCGGCGCCCGCGAACAAGGCTTCGGCCGAGGCTTCGCCGCAGTCGACGTCATCATCTTCGACGAAGCGCAGATCCTCACCGAAAAAGCCCTCGAGGACATGATCCCGACCGCCAACGCCGCGAAAAACCCGCTCATCATCCACATGGGCACGCCACCCAGACCGGTCGACCCCGGCGAAGTGTTCACCAACCGCCGCACCGCCGGCCTCGCGCACGACCCGGACAGCACATGGATCGAGTTCGGCGCCGACCGCGACTGCGACACCGCCGACCCCGACGCATGGGCCCAGGCCAACCCGAGCTACCCGCACCGCACGCCGGCCAGCGCCATGCTCCGCATGCTCAAGAACCTCGGAGAAGACAGCTTCCGCCGCGAGGCCCTCGGCATCTGGGACCAGGACACCGAACACGCGGCCATCGACCCGGAACTCTGGGCACAGGCCGCCACACCGGAACGAGCATCCGGCGGATGGACAGCCATGGCCATCGACATGCCACCGCACCGCGGATGGATCACCATCGGCGCATGCCAGGCCTACGAGGACGGCACCGCATACATCGACATCGCGGCCCTCAAAGGCGTCAGGAAGCACGGCACCAAATGGCCCGTCGATTTTCTCGCCCGCCGCTGGCCGCACCTCGCCGCCGTCGTCATCGACGCCCAGTCACCGGCCACGGTGCTCATCCCCCCACTCAAGGCCGCCGGCATCGACGTGACCGTCACCAGCGCGAGCGACATGGGCAAGGCATGCGGGCGTCTCCTCGACATGCTCCAATACCACGAACTGCGGCACAAGCCGGACGTGCGCCCGCTCGACCAGGCCGTGGCCGGCGCGACCGTCCGCAAAATCGGCGTCGAAGGCGCGTTCGGATGGAACAAACTCGGATCCGACGTCGACATCAGCCCGCTCGTCGCCGCCACCCTCGCCCTGCACGGCGCCGTCACCAGCACCCGACGGCCGGGCGACGAACCAGAACAAAGGATGATCGAACTGCCATGACACTCCTCGAACCACTGCCGGCCACCGTCGCCGGCCTGACGCCCGACGAAGACGACGCCTTCCGCCGCCTCACCGCGAAAATCATCCGCCACCGCACCCGCAACCGCATCCGCACCGTCTACTACAACGGCCGCAACGAACTCCACGACCTCGGCTACAGCCTCCCACCGATCGCCAAAGACGTGGAAATCGTCGTCGGATGGCCGGAAAAAGCAATCGAGGGACTCGCCAACCGCGTCGTGCTTGACGGCATCACCACCCAGGACGGCAGCGACCTGAGCAAACAGGTCAGCGACCTGCTCGACGCCAACGACCTCGCGCAGACCGCCGAAAACGCGCACACCGACGCCCTAGTCCACTCCTGCAGCTTCGTCGCAGCGCTCCAAGGCACGCCGGACAGGGGAGAGCCCGCCGCGATCATCCAGGAGTTCCCGGCCGACGTCGCCACGGGCACATGGGACAGCCGCATCCACGGCCTCACCGAAGCCCTGCTCTACGACGTCGACGAGGACGAGACCTACGGCCGGCAGATCCGCGCATGCTACCTCATGCTGCCCGGCAAACTCATCGGATGCGCGATGCGGGACTGGCAGTGGAGCGTGTACGCGCGCACCGCATGGCAGGGCCGACTGCCCGTCGAACTGCTCGCATACCGGCCGGACAGCAAAAGGCCGTTCGGCCGATCGCGCATCAGCCGGACCGTCATGAGCCTGACCGACAGCGCCGTGCGCACCTTCCTGCGCAGCGAAGTGCAGGCCGAACTCTACTCGGTCCCGCCACGATACTTCCTGGGCGTCACCGAGGACATGTTCCGCGGCAAGGACGGCAACCTCAAGCCACGATGGCAGATCATGCTCGACCAGGTACTCGCGCTGCCGCGCGACAAGCAGGGCAACCTGCCGCAGGTCGGCACGTTCACCCAGGCGAGCTTCGAACCGCACGCCGCGCAACTGCGGCAGACCGCCTCGATGTTCGCCGCAGCCACCAGCCTGCCGCCCGACTCAATGGGCGTGCTCACCGACAATCCAAGCTCGGCCGAAGCGATCGACAAGGCCGTCAAGGAACTCTGCCTCAACGCCGAAAGCTGCCAACGCCGCTTCGGCCCAGCATGGGAACGCATCATCGCCACCGCCGCCCGCATCGCCGGCGACGGCCAAGCCGTCGCGGTGTCCAGCCAATGGCGCAACCCGGCAACGCCAAGCCGCGCCGCCGCCGCGGACGCGGCCGTGAAGCTCGTCGGGGCCAACATCCTGCCGGCCGACAGCGACGTCACCTACGACATGCTCGACCTGAGCGACCGGCAACGCCAGACCCTCCGGCGCGAGCAACGCGCCAAACGAGCACAGCAGGCGCTCGACCGCATCGACCAGACCATAGCCACCCAGCAGCAAGGAGCCGACAATGCAAACGGACAGCCAGCTGCCGAAGACGCAGGAAGCCCTGGACAAACGGCTCGACCAACTGCATGACGCCTACCTGCAACGACTCGAACGCCTCAAACTCGAATCAGGATGGAGCCTGGATTCGATATGGGGAGACGAGCACTGGTATCCGGACGACGAAAGCCGATGGGAAGCCGCCTGCAAAGAAGTGGAAAGCTACAACGACAAGGCCGCGCAGGCCGCCGCCGACTACTTCGAGCAGATCCGAAGCGAATGGTCGAACTACCTCGGCAATGACCTGCCGGACTTCGACCGCCAGCCACTCCCGGACGCCGGCCGCGCGGTCTGGAAACTCGCCGGAGGCTCCAACAACACCGACTATCCGGGACTCAGATACGAAGACGTCATCCCCGACGCCAACGGCCAAGTCCACAACAAATACGGCCTGCGCATCGACGACC
>ENA-UESH01001438-UESH01001438.1-human-gut-metagenome-genome-assembly--contig:-NODE-1438-length-16643-cov-5.222866_pt1 | contig 16643 bp, 10 predicted proteins | sample MGYA00243001_ERZ508002 | MGnify/ENA primary metagenome ERZ508002 (study PRJEB26167, sample SAMN06115447) | human gut metagenome | host: Homo sapiens | place: China:Anhui | collected 2015-08-07... | reverse complement strand
GATATAATATGATGTCAGAACAAAATTTGTTCGCAGAACTCAAGCCCATCACATTCGATGGCATCGACCCCAATAAGCCACTTGTCATCGCTGGTCCTTGCAGCGCAGAAAGTGAGGAGCAAGTGATGGACACGGCGAAAGGTTTAGCTAAAAGCGGTATTAAGATTTTCCGTGCAGGCATTTGGAAGCCACGCACCAAGCCGGGTGGCTTTGAAGGAATTGGCTTGCGTGGGTTGCTTTGGATGCACCAAGTGAAGAAGGAAACAGGTATGTACACCGCCATTGAGGTGGCTAATCGTGAGCATGTGACAGCCGCACTTGATGCAGGTATGGATATTCTGTGGATAGGTGCGCGCACCAGTGCTAATCCCTTTGCCATGCAGGAAATTGCCGATGCGCTGAAGGGTCACGAAGAGGCTACTGTGCTGGTGAAAAATCCGGTGAATCCGGATATAGAATTGTGGATTGGCGCATTGCTTCGCCTCTATAACGCTGGCGTTCGCCGTCTTGGTGCCATTCACCGTGGTTTCAGCACTTACGGTAAGCACTTGTTCCGCAACGAGCCACAGTGGCACATTCCCATCGAATTGCATCGCCGAATCCCAAATTTGCCCATCATTTGCGACCCCTCGCACATGGGCGGCAAGCGTGAGTTGATTGGCCCCATTTCGCAGCAAGCACTCGACATGGGCTTTGGTGGTTTGATTATCGAGTCGCACTGCGATCCAGATTGCGCACTCAGCGATGCTAAACAGCAAGTTACCCCAGAATCGCTCAATTTGATTATCAACACATTGGTACTGCGCGACACCAAGCAATCCACAGAAAACCTCACGCTTTTGCGCCAGCATATCGACCAGTGCGACAACGAGTTGATTGAGGTGCTCAGCAAGCGTATGGCGGTGTGTCGTGAAATCGGTCAATACAAGAAGGAACACAACATGCAGGTGGTTCAGAACCGCCGTTATAGCGACATCATCAACAAGCGAGTTTCGCAAGCCGAGGAAATGGGACTGAGTGGTGAGTTTATTCAAATTGTGATGCAGGCTGTTCACGAGGAATCGGTTCGCCAGCAAATAGATGTAATCAACAAGCAAATACTTTAAGAAATGAAGATATTGATATTAGGTGCAGGTAAAATGGGCTCGTTCTTCTGTGATGTGTTGAGTATGAATCACGAAGTGGCGATTTACGATACCGACAAAGAGCGATTGCGCTTCACATTCAATGCGTTGCGCTTTACCACGATGGAAGAAATCAAGGAGTTTCAACCCGAAATGATGATCAATGCCGTGACGGTGAAATACACCATCGAGGCATTCAATCAAGTGCTCCCCTACCTTCCAGCCACTTGCATTATTTCAGATATTGCCTCGGTGAAAACCGGGTTGCCCGAGTTTTATGCCACAAGTGGCCACCCATTTGTGAGTTCGCATCCCATGTTTGGCCCCACATTTGCATCGCTCAGCAATTTGAGCAACGAGAACGCCATTATCATCACCGAAAGCGACCATTTGGGAAAGGTGTTTTTCCGCGACCTCTATAACCAACTGCATCTGCATGTGTGCGAATACAGTTTTGAGGAACACGACGAGACCATCTCCTATTCGCTGTCGATACCATTTGCGAGCACTCTCGTGTTTGCAAGCGTGATGAAGCACCAAGATGCCCCAGGCACCACCTTCAAGCGTCACATGGCCATTGCTCACGGACTGATGTCGGAAGACGACTACTTGCTCCAAGAAATCCTCTTCAACCCCCACACCACCCATCAGCTCGACCAGATAAAGGCCCAGCTCGACCGTCTCCAAACCATCATCGCCACAAAAGACGCCGCCGCCATGGCCACCTACCTAAACGAAGTAAGATCCAACCTAAAATAGCCCTAACAGACATTTCACGGACCCTTGACAGACCCATAACGGGCCCTTCAGACCCATGACAGATCCTTCAGACGCATTCCGCTCACGTCTGTTTTGGGTCTGAAGGGTCCGTTATGGGTCTGAAGGGTCTGCTTGAGTTCGGGTCTGTGAAGGGCGTTTATTTCTTGGGATGGGCACGGTGCTCGGTGCGCACCTTATACATCTTTTCCTTAATCCCGCCCTCATTTATGAATTGCTCTTGCTGCTTTGCGATTAAGCGGCGCAGCAGATATATGCACTGACTGATTAGGGTAATCATAGCATTGCAGAATTCCTCTGCTGAATATCTGTTGGCATACTCCATCGGATTTGCCACAAATCGCTCACTTTTCAAATATGCTCGTAGAGCTTGAATGCGTGGATGCTCTGCTTCCCATTTTGTGAGAGAATGTTGTCGCAGATAATCTTCATAATCAAGAACGAGCTCTTCAAGCGAAGCCTTAGCCACATTTGTTAATTTGATCTCCGTTTCTTTCGATGTGGGAGAAGCCACGCTACCTTCTGCGATATTCTGTTTGCCAGAGCGTGCTGCTTGCTCCATTTGGTCGCGAGTGCGAGAGTTGCGAGGCACATATTTTTTCACAAATAGTGATGTGAGGTCGCAAATGGCTTCTGCTATTTGGTATGCTTTTAGTTTTCGGTAGCCGCCTCCGGGTGGAAGGAAATAATCACTCATTGCTTAATTAGTTTATTATCAGTAAAAGTAGTATAATTTTGTGATTTGCCAAAATAATATTGTGGGAAAGATTATTCGGACCCATAACGGACCCATGACAGACCCAAGCAGACCCTTCAGACTTCAAGTGGAATCTTTGGACAAGATTTCCGGGCAAGATTTCCTTAAATCCTTTGGATTTTTGTGGGTGGGATTTTTGGAGATTTGAGGGGGAATTTGTAATTTTGCGAATGTGCATTGGATTGTGTGTGCGCTCTTTAGTTGGGCGTGTGTGTGCCAGTGTGCAGCGACATATTAATTACGAAAGCGTTTCGCTTCAATTTCTGGAACAAAAAATCGCCAATTTTTTAAACCCAAGGATATTGAGGCAGCCAGAAGTGCCTTCGCTGTGCTTGTATTTTCCATCCCCTGCCGCAAGCGGGGAGGCTATATAAGCTTCAGCGTGGGGGGGGGTTGTTCAATTTTTAGAGTAGGCGTTTGGCGATGCCTTTGTTTCAATTGACAACGGACATCGTCCCGCGCTTTCTTTTTTTTACCATACCATAACAGAACCGGTTTCGATGGGGACGTGAGAGACACTAATAGTCAATAGGAAATGAATATGTTTACGATTCGGACTATTAAGAGATTGCTGCTGGCGGCGGTGATGCTGTTGGTGGTTGCGCCATCGTTTGCCCAAATGGTGAGCAACAACAATGAGGATGGCGTGAACAAGCCCACACGGGAGGCTCGCTTCCGACCCTATCGCGAGGGGCAGGTGATTGTGAAATTCAAGACTGGCAGCGGTGTGCGTGTGCAGAAGGTGAAGGGCAAGTTCAAGACTTCTGCAGTGAGTGCCGTTGACCGTGTGATGAACGCTCTCGGTGTGGCTGAAGCTGAAGAACTGATGCCACTCTCTGGCGCCATCACCACGGCTAAGCCCCGCCGTGCGAAAGCCCCCAATGGCAGAGTGGTGGAAGAGCCCGACTTGAGCCAGCTCTATTGCCTGAGTTTCGATACCGCCAAGGTGAAGCATGTTCACGAGGCTGTGGAGATGCTCAAGGAAGTGAGCGAGGTGGAGTATGCTGAGCCCAACTATTTGGCATTTATCTCGGCTGACGGTGCGGCTACCGATTCTGCCACCTATGTGAGCGAGCCGCTCTACAGCGAGCAGTGGGCACCTGCCGCCATCAATCTTCCTGCGTTGTGGAATACGCCCTTGGCTGATGCCAAGCGGCCTGTGATTGCCATTCTCGACACAGGCGTGGACATTAACCACCCCGACCTGAAGGACAATATCTGGACCAACGAGAAGGAGGCGAACGGCTCCGACTTTGAAGACGACGACAACAACGGATACTGCGACGATGTGCATGGCTGGGACTTTATCCACAACACCGCCATCATCGGCGACGGCATGGACGGTAACGGCCACGGCACGCACTGTGCCGGCATTGCAGCCGCTGTGGGCAATAACGGCATCGGTATCACCGGTGCCAACCCCAACGCCAAGATTCTCCCCATCAAGGTGATGGGCGACGACGGTACTGGCGATGTGGCTACCATTGTACGAGGCATCGACTATGCCGTGGCAAGCGGTGCGAATATTTTGAGTATGAGTTTGGGTGGTGTCAATTCTACCGCCGAATATCAGGCTCTCTCAAAAGCATACGCTGCATATATTCCGATTGTGGCAGCTGCTGGTAATAACGGAGCAAGCATCTATGCCCTTGGCCAACCGACATTCCCTGCCGCTTACGATATAGTGTTGGGCGTGATGGCTTCAGGTCAGAATGGTCAGCGTGCTGGTTATAGCAACTTCGACCCCGATGGTCCATTCTACACCCAATATGCCAATACCGATAGAAACTATTCTCAAAAAGATAACACTTCGCTCGGTGAATTTTGGAATTATGATTTGATGGCTCCCGGCACTGGCATTATGAGCACACTCCCTGGTGGCAAATATGGCAAGTTGAGTGGCACCTCTATGGCTACTCCACTTGTGGCTGGTGCGCTTTCGCGTATGCTTCAAGTGAAGGGCTTCGACTATGCGAAGGACTATGGCATTTTTGGCGATATGGCTGAGGCGAAAATGAAAGGCACTGATGTGTTCGACGCTAAGGCCGCCGTTAGCTACGATGAGAGCATCCGTGAAGTGGCTCTCCGCTTGCTCGCCATCACCATCGACGACAAGGAGTTTGGCGACGGCGACGGCAATGCCGATGCAGGCGAAACCATTGCCATCTATCCCACTATTCGCAGTCTATGGGGTGAGGCGAAGAATATCAAGGTGTCGATTACCGAAAACCCGAACGTGAACGACAGTGCCTACACCATTGTGGAAAATGGCGCAGATTTCGGCTTTACGGTCAACAGCCGCGGTAGCGCAACCGCCAAGAACCCGATTAAAATTAAAATCGGAGAGAAGGTGAACGACGGCTACACCATTCCTCTTATTTTCGACTTCACTTGCAACAATTTGTCGGGTGAGCCCATGCACACCCACCAACGTGCCTACATCGATGTGGTGAATGCAGTGGAGATAGGCGGTATGCTTACAGAGAACACCACCCTTTATCCGAATGTTCACTACCGTGTGACGAAACCTATAGCAGTTCCAAAGGGCGTAACTTTGACCATCAAGCCCGGAACAGTCCTGAAATTTGAAGATGGTACAGGCATTTCTGTCGCAACCGAATTTATACCGAAAAGAGTTGATGGTAAATATGTAGGGTCGTATTTGGATGAAGATAATTCAGGAAAGCTGATTATGCAAGGGGTTCCTGATAGTTTGATTATTCTTGATGGATCAGCCTCACGCATAGGTTTTGAAATTTTATTGGGAACATATGATGTGATTGTTCCATTAGAAATCGCTATACCCATAGAATATGTTTTGTTTCGTCAACCAACTGGTGAATACTGGAATTCCCATAACCATTTCTATTCTTATGGCTATTGTGTGAGAAATTGTATTTTTGAGCAAGGTTTTTGGGGAGAACCATCCCGAAATTCTATGCTGGGTGACTTGTCAATAAGTTGTAATTTTTTTAATTTGATGCTTTCGGTAGGTAGTGATGGTATTCATGGTATAAAGAATTGTAATTATGCAAATATTAATGCAGTTAATGCAGTGGCTTGTCATGATTTTAGTGCTTTTTTTAGCAGCAATAACTCAGAAGGAAATAACATCTTAACCCCAATACTTGCTCGAAACGTGGAAGGGTTTATTCCGTATTATGTGTATTTGTGGAGCAACCATAGGACCCCCACCACTGTCACTTTTGAGCATCCTTCTTATTGGGGTTCTTCGAAAGAGAGTATTGTGAGGAGGTATGTTTGGGATATTGAGAAGGGACAAGGTTTTGGATATTATGACCTGTCGAATATGCTAACTCGCCCAAGTAAGGAAGCGCATGGCTGTGTTTGGAAAGTGGTGGTTGATGGCTACGATGCCCAGGACGATTTCGATGAAATGCCTCCATTGGGCGTGGGAAGACATAAGTTTGAGGTGTTCTACAACCGTGACGATATGGACACTACTACCACCCCAACCATCACTATGGGCTTGCAAGAGCCTTACACCCAAATAACCATCAATCAGGATGGTTTCTGGAGCGTGCAAGACAGCGTGAGCGTATATACCGCTTACCTCGACATCGACGGCAAGATGACCATCGACGGTTTGAACCGCATCGTCGTGACTGGAGCGAAAGACCACGACCACTTCGATGTGCCAACCGAAAACTTCCGCTTCAATGTGATGGTGCAGAAAGCAGGATCAATGAGCACTGGCATGATGGCTGAAGCAGGACTTGGCAAGGTGAACTTGAGTTGGAACACCACCGATGTGAACTTCGACGATATGATGGGCTACAACCTGTATCGCTACACGAAGGAAGACAAGAGCGACGTGGCTAAAATCAACTCCACCCTCCTCTCGCCCACCGACGACAGCTACACCGACACCGATGTGGTGCCAGGCACAACCTACTATTACTACATTATGGAAATGTTCACCGACCTCACGCAAAGCGCTATCTCGAATGTGGTGGCAGCCACTCCGCTCACCGCACAGAAGGGCGACGCCAATGGCAGCATGAGCGTGGACATTGCCGACGTGGTGACCGAGGTGAACTACATCTCCAAACAACCTACTGGCACCTTCTTCTTCGAGGCCGCCGATGTGAACAGCGACAATGTAGTGGATATTTTCGATGTGGTGCTAACAGTGAACATCATCACCACTCCAACCGCCGCTCCAGAAGTAGGCGTGAGTAGTACCGCCACTTACACCACCGAAAACGGCATTCTGTATGTGGACAGCCCCGTGGCTCTCGGCGGCTTGCAAGTGATGGTGGAAGCCGACGAGAAGGCGGTGATCACCCCACTCGAAGCCATTGACGGTATGGAAAAGGTGCTCACACAGATGAACGAGAACCAACGCCTGTTCTTGAGCTACTCGATGAGCGGCAAGACCATCGCAGCCGGCAAAAATGCCATTCTGCAAATTGGTGACCATGCCGTTAGCGACATCAAGTTGAGCGACGCAATGGGCAACAACGTGATGGCTATCAATGGCAATGTGAACTCTGGCATCGGCACTATCGAGACGGTGCAGTTTAAGGTGCCTTACCCCAACCCATTCACCAGCCAGCTCACCGTGCCTTATGTGGTGGGCAAGGAAGGCTGCAAGCAAGCCAAATTTGTGATGACCGATGTGATGGGTCGTACCGTGGGCAGCTTCAATGCCGACGCCACAATGGGTGAGCACACAGTGGTCATCAGCGGTGATGGCTACAGCACAGGCCTTTACTTCTTGAGCCTGTACGTTGACGGCAAATTGATGCAAACCTCACGCGTTCTGAAACGCTAATCACCATAACGTAGGGACATGCCTTTGGCATGTTTCAAAAGCAAACAACAAATGTGTCAATGTTTTAGAAACATTCCTTAGGCATATCCCAACAATTTGTTTTGGATTGCAAATCCAATTTTGACATCTAATGAATTGATGCACTTTTTATGATGAAGAAAATATTTTTAATCCTCTTTCTGGCGATTGCAGGATTCGTGGCTCAGGCTGGGAATACGGTGACGGTATCGCAAACCGAGGGACATCCTGGCGAAGTGGTGACGGTGGCTGTGAATGTGCAGAACACCGACATCATCACAGGTATGCAAATCTCGATTCCGCTCGACAAATTCCTTAGTTATGAGGCTGGATCCGCCTCGCTCACCGAGCGCGCCGACGGACTGCAAGTGAGTGCCAACGCCAGCGATGGCGAGTTGCACATTGTGGTGTACGGGTTCGGCAAAGACAGGCAAATCAGTGCTGGCGACGGCACGGTGGTCACCTTTAAGTTGAAACTGAACTGGGCACCAAATGTGTATCCGCTCACGCCGAAAGTGCTGTTGAGCGATGCCGACGGCAATCCCCTCGACTGCACTACCACCGATGGCTCGGTCACCATTCTCACACCACAAATCGCTACGGCGGAAAAGGTTGTGGATTGGGGGCGTGTTGCCATCACTCGTGGGCCATACACCCAGAACGTTACGATTCAGAACACAGGCACGGAACCGCTGCACATCAGCAATATCACCTTTGACAATGAGGACTTTTCAGTGGCAGCACCGCAACTCACTATCGCCGCTGGCGACAGCAAACCGCTTCCTATTGCCTACGCTCCTGTGCAGTATGCGTGGAGCTTGACGGCACACATGACTATTGAAAGCGATGCCATCAATGGCAAGAAGGAGGTGACGCTGACCGCCATTCCGTACTCGGTGAATGAATTGCACCTTGGCGAAGCAAACGGCATCTGCGATGAGATAGTGGAAGTGCCTATCACCGTCAACAATATGGAACCGCTGGTGGGTGTGCAATTCGATATTACGCTTCCCGATGAGTTGAAATATGTGGAGGGGAGTTTCGCTACAGCGGAGCGCACTTCCGCCCTCACCGCCACCAGTGCCATTGACGGCAACAAGCTTACCTTGATGCTCTATTCGCTCACCAATGCCACGATGGAAGGCAACGATGGCGTGATAGGCACATTCAAGCTTCGCCTCAATGGCAGAAGCAACTGGTATTGGCTGAATCCCGAAAATGTAAGGTTGAGTAACGTGAAGTTGGAGAACATGACTTCTGACACTTCTGGTGGCTGGGTGAAGATTGAAAGTCCAGTGTATGGAGGAAGCACTTCGCTCGATATGGGCAAAACCTCCGTGACCGAAACAGCACAAGCCACCTACTCGATGCGCAATGATGGTAACGTGCCACTCACGATTGAAAAAGTGGCTTTTCTTGCCGACGGTTTCGTGGTGGTGGAACAGTTGCCGATGGTGATACCAGCAAATGAGACAGCTGCGCTCACGGTGCAGTTCTCCCCTACTGTGGAAGGCGCATACAGCACCTTCATGAATGTATATACCAACGACCCGGACCACCGCATGGTGCAGGTGAAAGTGAATGGCGAAATCTTCGAGCCTAACCAATTGACTTTAGACGGCGAAAGAGATGCCAACCAAAAAGGCTACACGCTGAAGGTGGGCATGGACAACTATACGACCGACTTGGTGGGTATGCAATTTGATGTGCATTGGACCAACGCTATGCATTACGAATCGGTGAAAGCAAGCGACAGATGGACCAATGAGCATATCACCGCCATTCCAATCAACGATAACACTTTGCGTGTGGTGGCTTACACCATTCCTTCTACCTCTATTTTGGGTAACAGCGGCGAGCTGATGAGGCTACACTTCACTTGCGACGACGAGGCGTATGAAGGCACCACGGTGAGAATCGACAGCATCAGCCTGAGCAATACGAAAGGCGAGCAAAAATCATCGATCCAAGACCTCGCAATGAAAATTGTGAAAATGGGCGATGTGAACGATGATGGTGTGATAGATGTAACCGACGTGACGATGCTCATCAACAGGGTTCTCGGCACCAAATCTACCAATTTCCAAGAATCGGTAGCCGACATGAATGGCGACACTGTACTCGATGTAACCGATGTGACCTTGCTTATCAATAAGGTTTTGAAAGGCGAATAAAAAGAGAAGGGTTTACACCCCTGACAGCCCCAAAGTAAACCCAGGGCAGGCTTCCACTTGTGTGGGAGGCTGTTTTGGGTTTGTTTTTGGGTGGTGTTGGGGATTTTTTGTAATTTTGTGGGGAAATGATATATCCTGCTAATTTTGAAACAAGAATTGGGTTTGATGTAGTGCGCCAAGAGGTGGAGAAACGCTGCATCAGCACACTTGGCGTGACTTATTGCCAAAAAATGCAGTTTTCGTCGCAGTTTGACGAAGTGAAGGCGTGGCTCAGTCAAACGAATGAGTTTCTTGCCATTCTGCAATCGAAGCAAGAGTTTCCGCTCAACTATTTCTTCGACCTTCGTGTGCCGCTGAAAACGATTAGCACGCCAGGCTCCTATATATCGGCAGAGAATCTGTTTGATTTGCAACGCTCGCTCAACACCATCAGCGACATTATCAAGTTTTTCCGTCTTGACGAGGAAGGCAATACACCCTATCCTTACTTGAGACGGCTGACCGATGGTATGCTGTCGTTTCCAGAGATTGTGAGCGAGGCAAACCGTATTCTCGATAAGTTTGGCAATGTGAAGGACAATGCCTCTCCCCTGCTGCGTGAGTTGCGTAGCACAATCGCTTCAACCACCGCCAGCATCAACGGCATCATGCGCCGAGTGATTGCGCATGGGCGTCAGTCGGGCATTTTTGATGGCGACACAGCCCCATCGATTCGTGATGGCAGACTGGTGCTGCCTGTGGCTCCGATGCACAAGAGGAAGGTGAAAGGTATTGTGCACGACGAGTCGGCTTCGGGTAAAACCGTGTTTATCGAGCCGGAGGAAATTGTGGAGGCAAACAACCGTATTCGTGAAACGGAAGGTGAAATCAAGCGTGAAATCGTGAGGATTCTGACCGAGGTTTCCGATATGATACGCCCGCATATCCCCGATTTGCTTGCCTCATACAGCACTTTGGGCAAATTCGACTTCATTCGCGCCAAAGCAAGATTCGCTTTAGACGTGGATGCCCACATGCCACAACTGGAACAGAAACCACATATTGAATGGTATCATGCCCAGCACCCTGCCCTTTTCCTCTCGCTTCGTGAACACGGAAAAGAGGTGGTGCCACTGAATATTCAGTTGACCAAAGAAAATCGCATACTCATCATTTCGGGTCCGAACGCAGGCGGTAAGTCGGTGTGCCTGAAAACGGTGGGTGTGGTGCAGTATATGATGCAGTGTGGCGTGTTGCCTACGCTTTACGAAAACTCGCACATGGGCATGTTCAAGAGCGTGTTTGTGGACATTGGCGACCAGCAGTCGATTGAGGACGATTTGAGTACATACAGTTCGCACTTGCAGAATATGAAGACGTTTTTGAGCCGTGGCGGCAAGGAAACGCTGATTCTCATCGATGAATTCGGTAGCGGCACGGAACCTCAAATCGGTGCGGCGATAGCGCAAGCCATTCTCGAACAATTGAACCAAAAGCGAATGATGGGTGTGATTACCACCCACTACCAGAATTTGAAGCATTTTGCCGACGACACTCCCGGTTTGGTGAATGGCGCGATGCTTTACGACCGCCAGCATATGCAGCCGCTGTTCCAACTCTCTATTGGCTATCCTGGCAGTTCGTTCGCCATTGAGATTGCCCGAAAAATCGGCCTTCCACAAAATGTGATAGAAAAGGCAAGCGACCTGGTGGGTAGCGACTATATCAATATGGACAAGTATCTGCTTGATATTGTGCGCGACAGGAAGTATTGGGAAAACAAACGCTACGAAATTCACCAAAAGGAGAAAAAACTTAATGGCATAGTGGCAGAATACGACGAGCGACTTGAAAAAATAGCCACCGAGCACAAACTCATCATTAAGGAGGCGAAAAACGAGGCTCAGGAAATTTTGAAGCAAAGCAATTCGCAGATTGAACGCACTATCCGTGAAATCAAGGAAATGCAAGCAGAGAAAGAAAAAACCCGCCAAGTGCGCCAACAACTTGACGACTTCAAACGCCGACTCCAGCAAGACGATAGCACTGTGCCGGAGCAAATCAAGCACTTGATGCCCAACCATCCATTGAAGCAAAAAGCCAAGAAGAGGGCAGAAAAGAAGGTGGAGAAAGCCGACCGACAACTTGAGGTAGGCGAAAATGTGGTGATGAAAGGTTCGTCCACAGTGGGCAACATCTTGAGCATTGAGGGAAAATATGCAGTGGTGGCGTTTGGCAATTTAAAAACCCGTGTGGAGTTGAAGCGACTTGAACGCACCCTCAAGCAAGTGACTAAGCCGAAAGAAACATCATCGGTGAGCAATACCACCACAAGCGAAATGCGAGCACGCCAGCTCAATTTCAAACCCGACATTGATGTGCGTGGTATGCGTGGTGATGAGGCGGTGCAAGCCATTACCTATTTCATCGACGATGCTATCCAATTCAGTCAACCTCGTGTGAGAATTCTCCACGGCACAGGCACTGGCATACTCAAGCAACTCATTCGCCAATACCTTAACACGGTGAAAGAAGTGAAAAGTTACCGCGATGAGCATGTGCAATTTGGCGGCGCAGGCATTACGGTAGTGGATTTCGAGTAAATCACATCTATAATATATAATTAAACCCAAATCGGTCATTAGGCCGTGTCGGGATTTTATAGATTACTTCTTGCGGTCTTTCGGCTTTTATAAGATGCCTTTCGCTTGTTTTTAATTCGTAATAGCTCGCTATCACTCATTAAAAGACAAGCGAAATCCATTCTTCTAAAATTCCGAAATACCACAAGTCCTAATGACCGATTTGGGTTAAAAACGGCAGACTCGCCACGGAGTCTGCCGTTTTTAGTATGATTTCAAGTCGCTTACTTTGACAAGCTGCTGAGAGCTTCCATTGTAGCCTTTTGGATAGCGGCATCAGCTTCTTTCTTGCAGCCGTATTTTGCGATTTTGGCTTTTGATTGCACGCCAAATTGCTTTACGAGCACATCTACTTGCTTCTTTTGATAGTTGGTCAAGCCTTTGTACACCTTGTTCATTCCCAAAAACGACTTGGTGTAGTTATACATTGAGTTGGTCACGGCTTTTGCGCTTGCAGCACTTTTCATTTCGCTGATGGCGCTTGTGAGCGTGGCTTTAAGTTGGTTAAACTCTTGTGTAGAAACTTTCACAGCCTCTGCTGATTTTGTGGTTTGCACTTTAGTTTGTGCCTTAGAGGCAGCTTGCGCAGGCATTGCGAAAATAGCCATACATGCGATTGAGAGGATAAAAAATCTCAGTTTCATAGTCTTTTATTTCTGATTGATATTTATTACTGATGGGCAAAGTTAATTATTTTTCAAAAAATCGTTTTGCTCACCAGTATTAAAGTTTGTCAAATAATGTGATGCGTTATTCTGATTAGCCTATCGGATTGTGAAATCGTCGGCATCTTGCCACACTGGGAACTTTTCGCGGAAGCGGTTCAGGGCTGGTAACGAAAGGTCGGCAGCAATAACAGGGCTTGTGGTGCGCTCGGTGATGAGTTTACCCTTGAAATCGATCACAAACGATGAGTTTTCGCTAAACTCGATGCCTGAATTATCCACGCCACAGCGGTTCACCCCCAGCACATACGCCACATTTTCAATAGCGCGGCCAAACAGGAGTTGCCTCCATGCGTTTTCCCTGGCTTTTGGCCAGTTTGCCACAACGAGAAGAATGTCGTAATTGTTTTTCACATTGCGGCAAAACACAGGGAATCGCAAATCGTAGCATATAATCATCTTGATGTTGAATCCTCGGAATCGGATGATTGGAGCTGGCGTGTGGCCTTGTTTGTACACCTTGTCTTCTCCGCCGAAGGTAAAGAGGTGGTGTTTGTCGTAGAACGTTTCCTCGCCGCTTGGCTCAATGAAAAAGGCACGATTGAAGAGTTGCCCTGCCGTGTGGGCTAAAAATGAGCCGGCAATGGCGCACTGATATTTAGCGGCAAGTTGATGAATCAGATTCATCGTTTCGTCGATGTTGCGCTCTGCCAGTGCCATCGCTTGGTCGCGGTCGGCAACGAAGCCTGTGGTAAACAACTCTGGAAGCACCACAAGGTCGGTATCCTCAGGCACATTTTGCATATTGCGCTTCAGTTGGGCAAGGTTGGCATGTTTTTCGCCCCACACAATATTGTCTTCAATCAGCGACACACGGAAATTACGAGAAAACATAATACTAAGTGTTTATAAACCAGTGGAAAATTTTTCGGGGAATCGGGCCATATAGCCCTTGTCTTTGTAATAGCGGAGAATGGTGTTCATGTCGGCATCAAGGTCGCCAGTGGGCGTAAACACCTTATCGAGGCACGCAATTTTGTTTTTATAGTCGATGTATGCCAGCACGAGCGGCACCTTTGCGCCAGCGGCTATGACCAGTGCGCCCTTGTGCCAGTTCTCATTGTAACTGCGTGTGCCCTCTGGGGTGACAGCGATAGCGAGCGAATCGGCTTTGGCGTAAGCCTCCACCAGCGATTCGGTGATAGAACTTTGACCATCTATTTTCTTGCCACGATGCACAGGCACACCGCCAATCGCTTTCAGCAAATTGCCCAATGGAAAGAAAAACCAATTATCCTTCATCAGAAAGCCGGCTGTCAGACCAGCGGAGCGAATGGCGAGCTCACCAACTATAAAATCCCAATTGCTGGTATGTGGAGCTACACAAATCACGCATTTAGGGGTTTCGGGAATGTTGACCTTGAAATCCCATCCAAACTTGTGCAGCAAAAAACGAGCAAATTTCACTTTGATATGATTCAGTTGAAAAATGTTATACAAAACGCACACAACTTATGGAAGCATATACGTCACTGGTGATACGCATCCACAAGTTGGTGGTGATAGTTGTGTTGTGATAGTAGAGCTTTACAGCTATTATTTCTTGCCCTTAGGCAAAAGTGCATTCATTGCAGCAACAATTTGCTCTGTTTCGGTGTGCATATATTCTGCCAAAGCCTTTTCCACAGCCTTGAAATAGGTGCGGCGAGCTTTGTTGTAGTCCTTCTTGTTTTCAAAGTCGCGAGGCACTTTGTCGAAGCTGACTGACACACGGTTCACAGCTTCTTCTTGAAGAAGAGCGATGTCGAGAATGATTTGATCCCAAGCTGCTACGTCGGTACCTTCAATAGTGTTTTCTGCGAAAATACATTCACCAGCCATTTCGCCACAGGCGAAACGAATAGCTTTCTTTAAATTTCTTTTGTTTGCCATAATTATTTTAAAATTTATGCGGTGCCAAATGGCTCCAAACTTTTTTGCTAAGTTACAAATTTTTTCCGAAACCACACACTATATTGATGCGCGAAAAGCTATTTCTGGAGTTTTCCTGTCTTTTTAAGTATAAAGAATGTGCTTGCCAAAGCTATCAGACCAAACGCCCACGAGATTGCTCCACTCTGCATTACGCCCATGCTTTGGGTGCAACCAGCCACAATGTAGGTGAGGAACGAAATCACCGCCACCGTGATGGCGTAAGGCAATTGCGATGATACGTGGTTCACATGCTTACACCCAGCGCCTGCACTCGCCATGATTGTGGTGTCGGAAATTGGTGAAATGTGATCGCCACACACGGCACCAGCCATACAAGCCGAAATGGAAATGATGCGTAAAGGTGTGCCAACTGGGAATACCGCCACACAGATAGGAATAAGAATGCCGAATGTACCCCACGAAGTGCCTGTGGCAAAGGCGAGGAAGCAAGCCGTGACGAAAATCACGGCAGGGAGCAGCGTTTGCAGACCTGTGCCTTCAATCAAATGTGCCACATACGAGGCCGCTTCGAGCGAGTCGGTCATTGATTTCAGCGTCCAAGCCAATGCGAGAATGAGAATGGCTGGCACCATCGCCTCGAAGCCTTTTATTAAGCAGCTCATGGCATCTTCAAAAGTGATAACACGGCGCGACACCAGCCAAATGCCTGTGAGAATCAGTGCCGTAAGCGAGCCGATCACCAGCCCGATAGATGCGTTGCTTGCGGCAAAAGCAGCGATGAAATCGTGGTGAGTGGCACCTGTTCGGAAAAATCCGCCCGAAAATATCATGCCCAAAATGCAGAATCCAATCAGCAGCAGAATGGGTACAACCAAATCAAGCACCGTGCCTTTTTTGCCGAGTTTTTTCAGACCTATACCGCTCGATGCCACTTCCATTTTTGCATCGGCAATTTTGCCCACCTCGTCGGTGTCGGTTCCGTCGGTGTCGGCAACGATGTTGAATTTTCGCATCGCCGCGAAATCGTATTTCGTCAGCACAATGGTGACAATGAAAATGATGGTGAAAAAGGCGTAGAAATTGAATGGAATTGCCTGACAAAACAACGCTAACCCATTTTCGCCTGCGGCGCAAAAACCAGCCACGGCAGCAGCCCAACTCGATATAGGTGCAATCACACATATAGGTGCTGCGGTGGAGTCGATGAGGTATGCCAACTTTTCACGCGACACGGAGTATTGCTCTGTGATAGGTCGCATCACCGAGCCCACGGTCAAGCAGTTGAAATAGTCGTCGATGAAAATCAGCACACCGAGCAGCAACGTGGAAATTTGCACGCCCACCTGCGACTTCACATGCTTGCTCGCCCATTTACCAAACGCCGCCGAGCCGCCAGCCTTGTTCATGAGTGCCACCATCGTGCCGAGAATCACCAGAAACACGATGATGCCCACATTCCAGTTGTCGGACAAGCAATGGATAAGTCCAAATGATTGAGTGTCGGCACCGTTGCCCACCGTGTCGTCGAGAACGTGGTTCACAAATCCGTCGAGTCCTGCGCCAGTAGAAACGCAATAAAAAACAGCACCCAACACGATGCCGACAAATAGCGATGAATATACTTCCTTGGTGATTAGAGCCAGTATGATTGCCACAAGTGATGGGACAAGCGCCCAATAAGTGCCTATAAAATTCATATAAATAAAATAAAAAAAACTTATAATTATAACCTCTTCAAAAACGGAACTGCAAAGTTAATACTAATAATTGAAAC
>ENA-UESH01001433-UESH01001433.1-human-gut-metagenome-genome-assembly--contig:-NODE-1433-length-16688-cov-3.088255_pt1 | contig 16688 bp, 11 predicted proteins | sample MGYA00243001_ERZ508002 | MGnify/ENA primary metagenome ERZ508002 (study PRJEB26167, sample SAMN06115447) | human gut metagenome | host: Homo sapiens | place: China:Anhui | collected 2015-08-07... | reverse complement strand
CTGTCTGCTTAACGGCTTAGCGCGTTAGCTTGCGATGGAGACGGTGGGGGCGAGCCGCGTCTTCGCCGAGACGAGCGACACGGTTCTCCTGATAGGCCTGGAAGTTGCCTTCGAACCAGTACCACTTGGCCGGATTCTCATCATCGCCTTCCCACGCGAGAATATGCGTGGCCACACGGTCGAGGAACCAACGGTCGTGAGAAATCACCACAGCGCAGCCCGGGAAGCCAAGCAGTGCGTTTTCAAGCGATTCAAGGGTTTCGACATCAAGATCGTTGGTCGGTTCGTCGAGCAGCAGCAGGTTGCCGCCCTGCTTCAGCGTCAACGCAAGATTCAGACGATTGCGTTCACCACCGGACAGCACGCCGGTGAGCTTCTGCTGGTCGGAACCCTTGAAGCCGAAGGATGCCACATACGCGCGGGTCGGCACTTCAACGCCGGCAACCTCAATGAAGTCAAGACCGTCAGACACGGCCTCCCACAGGTTCTTATTCGGGTCAAGACCGGCGCGATTCTGATCGACATAGCTGATCTGCACGGTTTCGCCGATCTTCAACGAGCCAGACGTCAACGGTTCAAGGCCAACGATGGTCTTGAACAGGGTGGACTTACCCACACCGTTCGGGCCGATCACGCCGACAATGCCGTTACGCGGCAGCGTGAAGCTCAAATCGTCGATCAACACACGGTCGCCGAACGCCTTGTGAATATGCTCGGCTTCCAGCACAGTAGAGCCCAAGCGCGGGCCGGCCGGAATCTGAATCTCGGAGAAGTCAAGCTTCTTGTTGTTACGAGCCTCCTGCTCCATCTGGTCGTAACGCTCCAGACGAGCCTTGTTCTTGGCCTGACGGGCCTTCGGCGAAGAACGCACCCAATCAAGTTCGCTCTTCAGGCGCTTGGCGAGCTTGGCATCCTTGGCGCCCTGGATCTCCATACGCTTGGCCTTCGTCTCCAAATACGTGGTGTAGTTGCCCTTATACGGGTACAGTTGGCCACGGTCGACCTCGCAGATCCACTCGGCCACGTTATCCATGAAGTAACGATCGTGGGTAACGGCGATGACGGCACCCTTGTACTGGTGCAGGAACTGCTCCAACCACAGAATCGACTCGGCATCAAGATGGTTGGTAGGCTCGTCGAGCAGCAGCAAATCAGGAGCCTCAAGCAGCAGCTTGCACAATGCCACACGACGGCGTTCACCACCGGAGCATACCGTTACCGGAGTATCCGGATCCGGGCACTGCAAAGCATCCATAGCCTGCTCAAGCTGAGAATCAAGATCCCAACCATTCGCAGCATCGATATCGTTCTGCAGCTTGCCCATCTCATCCATCAAAGCATCAAAATCGGCATCCGGATTGGCCATCTCTTCGCCAATCTGATTGAAACGAGCCACCTTTTCAGCGATCTCGCCGAACGCCATCTTGATGTTCTCGCCAACGGTCTTGGTGTCATCCAGCGGCGGTTCCTGCTGCAGAATGCCGACGGTATAACCCGGAGTCAAAGAAGCCTCGCCATTAGACACGGTGTCGAGTCCGGCCATGATCTTCAGCAGCGTGGACTTACCCATGCCGTTCGGGCCAACAACGCCAATCTTCGCGCCTGGCAGGAAGCTCAAAGTCACGTCATCGAGAATCACACGGTCGCCGTAAGCCTTGCGGGCCTTGATCATCTGGTAAATGAATTCAGCCAATGTTGTGTTCCATCCTTAAGAAACGTTGGAATTCCAGCGTGTTGCATGAGCGGTCAACGGAAACTCAATCAAGGATTCCGGAACGCAACCCACGCACAATACCGTGCATGATTATCCCATACCCCATCTAAACTCTGGTATGGGCGAAAGTCGTTCACTCAGGCAGTAAGCGGAAGCAGCAGATGCTCATGCAAAGCAGGACGAACGATATTGTCGAAATCACCAGATTCCGGGCATTGAATCGCAACAACCAAACCCTGCTTCGGCAAAACCGTAGTAATCTGACCGTACGCACCATCCGCACGATATGCCCCCTCATAAGGCGACATCCAGAACTGATAGCCATAACCGCACGTCCAAATATTGCTATACGGAGTGTCGATCTGCTTACCGGAAGCCTGCTTGACCCACGATTCGCTGACAATGCGCGTGCCATGCCAAGTGCCATCATTCAAATAGACCTGGCCAAGTTTCAACATATTCGCAAGCGACATGTAGATCCCGCCGCCTGCAATCGGATGACCTTGCGGATCACATTCCCAAACAGGCCAACCCTGATCCAACTTGGAAAAAATCGTGCCATACAAATACTCGCCAAGACGCATGCCGGCAGCCTGCTCCAACATGCGGCCCGCCAAATCAGAATCCGCAGACGAATAGCAGAACGTGCTGCCGGGCTCCACCTCAACCCTGCGAGAGAACATGTACCGTAAATAATCAGGCGCACCAACACCACTGCGCCGGTCAGGGTTCATCAAATACGCATGATTGAAACCGCTCGACATAGTCAGCAAGTACCTCAGCGTCCTCTGGCCCACCTCCAGTTGCGCATCGGAGGGAACATACTCGGGGAACGAGTCGACCAATCGCGAATCGAGCGACAGCAAGCCATCTTCAATCGCAATGCCAATAGCCGTCGAAACATAACTTTTCGTATGGGAATAAATATTGCGATCCTGGTCGGGAACGAAATGACGTTCCGCGATAATGGCGTCGCCATCCGCAATCGCAACGGCTTCGACGGGCAGGGACTCGCTTTCAATGAGTTTGACGAAATCGTTGAACATATCGATGGCACCCATGAAATCTCCTTTGACACTGCCCTACGGTGCATTACGGAAACTGTAACGTAAGGCGGTTACGTACGATTGTTACATCAAACGATTTTTCCTAAGTCTATCGCTAGATGGAGCGCCCGAAAAGCCGCCAGGTGTCATGCCTGAAAAAGTCGTTAAATGATAATGCCTTCGCAATGATCGATCTCGTGCTGGATGATCTGCGCGGTGAAACCAGTGAACGTGGCATGGCGCTCGCGGAACTTGCGATCCGCATACGAGACCTCAATGCGCTGGAAGCGGACCGTGCGGCGCTCGCCTTTGAGAGACAGGCAGCCTTCGGAGGCGTCGTAGGCGCCGTCTTTCGCAGTGATCGTCGGGTTGAACATTACGAAGATGCGACCGCCGAAATCCTCGTCCACGAATGCAATGATGCTCTTCGAGACGCCGATCATGTTTGCGGCCATGCCGACGCAGCCATTGCGATGTGCGTCAAGCGTGTCTTTGAGATCCTGTGCGACGGCAAGATCCTCGGGCGTATTGAGCGCCTCCGTCGACGGCTGGCTCAAAAACGGAATGGACGTCATGATTTCGCGCTGCATGTGGTGCTTCCTCTCGCTGGTTCCTTTGCTGGTCTGCCAACATTGTATGGCGTCATTGTGCGACGCCGTACGGCGATGGGACGGATGACCGGTTCGCGCCTATCCATTTACGAAATGTCTCATGGCGATTTTGAAATGTGGGACCGCAATCGATGCAATATGCTTGGAACCATGGATGACATGCCTCAATATCGGAAATACATGACGCAGGCGCTGGAACTGGCCCATAAGGGAGCCGGTTGGGTGAATCCGAATCCGTTGGTCGGCACGGTGGTGGTCCGCGACGGCGAGATTCTCGCAGCCGGATACCACGACCGCTACCGCGGACCGCATGCGGAACGCATGGCCTTCGACTACGCCGACAAGCATGGTATCGACATGCATGGAGCCACGGTCATCGACACTCTCGAACCTTGCTGCCATGTCGGATCGCAGCCGGCATGCACCGATCTAATTCTTTCGCACGGCATAACGCGCGTCGTGGTCGGTTCGATCGATCCGAATCCCATCGTGGCCGGCAAAGGACTTCGCATTCTTGAGGAAAACGGTGTGGAAGTGGTATATGACGTGATGCGGGCGGAATGCGACGCCATCAATCGCCATTTCTTCCGCTACATCACCACAGGAATGCCGTACATTGTGGACGGCAGAAAACATGCGGAGGAATCTGATGCCGAATACGCTGTACGTCGACGCGGGCTATATGACACGTATGCGGCGGTGTTGGGCATATGTCCGACTGGTGGCCGTGCGGGTGCCCCGGGTAATTCGAACGGTACGGAAGGATCGGTGGGAAGTGCCGCACGCCTTCCGGGTCGGATGGATCGGCTGGATGTTTCGGATGGTGCCTTTGCCCATTTCGACGGGCCGGTCCAAGCTGTGGATGCTAACGAGGTGGTGGTCGGAAGGCACAAGCCGTTGCATCTCGACATCCGTGCGCTCGCCGATACGGAACCCGACGAATGGCTGCGCGAACTCGGCCGCCGCAAAATCGATAGCCTCGTCGTCGATGATGACGACGTTTTCGAAATGCTGTCTTCGATCTGACGAAAAAGGTGATATGCCTATGCCGTGTTTTCAGTTTGAAATGTCCTATATGTGGCAGTTTTTGGCATTTCAGAAAAATGATTTCCGTTATATGTGGCAGTCTCCCAAGAAAAATCTCGTCTAGGGGGTACTGATTGGGGTCTTTTGAGGCTTGAAACCGGTCTGGTCTGCCACATATAGCGGTTTTGGTTTGTCTGGGGATGGCAAATCTGCCACATATAGTGGCTTTCAGATGAGAATCTTTCTGCTTCCATTGGCGAGAGACGTTATGCGGATGTGTATCCTTCCCGAGGACATTCTTTGACAGAGCATGATGGGCTTGCTTAATCGTTGGCTCATCCGGTCGGCCACTCGTTGCGCGAGTGCCCGTTCCTCGAAGTCGTTCATAAGGTTTTCGGCGGTCACTTGAATGTATGCCCAACCGTCATCTTCTAAGGCTTCACGTCTCTTGCTGTCGGCGAGCCGTTGGCCGGCGTGATGTCTTCCGTCGTATTCGATGGCCACTTTTATATCTGGATAGGCCATATCCAAAAGCGCGATTTTCCCATTGTTCAGTCGAACCTTCCAGTTGACTTTCGGACATGGTAGCCCATTGCGAATCAGAGCGATCCTGCAACGGCTTTCCTGCGAGGAATCCGTGCCTTCGCGCATGAACTGTAACGCATGTTGCATTGTTCTGATTCCTCGGATGGGACGTTGTCTATTCGCATTCGAAAAACAGTGGATAAGTGGATAACCGAGGTTATGCGCAAAAAAATGTGGATAAACAGTCGGCCGCCGGCATGCCTGATTGAGACGAACGTGCGCTGCTGCGCTGCTGCGGGATACCATGGCACGGGTAGAACATCACGTTGAAATGAGGATGTATGGGCGAGCCGTGTGTGATTGAAAACGTGTGTTTCGTGGGTTCGGATAAGCCGGTCGACATTGCTGTCGGTCACGGGCGAATAGCTTCGGTGCGACCTTCGGAAAGGCCAACGGATGCTGCTTCGAAGATATGGGTGATTCCCGGATTGTGGGACTGCCACACGCATTTCACGCAGTGGTCGTACACGTTGGGACGGCTCGATCTGATTGATGCACGCAGTGCCGGCGAAGCGCTCGACATGTTGCGTCGACACTTGGAGGAGCGTCGTGAAAGCGGCGCACTCGACCCGAACCAATATGTGGTCGGCATGCGCTTCCGGCATTCCCTGTGGTCCGATGACGCCCAGCCGACCCTGGCCGCGATCGATGCGGTGGCGGGAGACCAGCCGGTGGCGCTGTCAAGTGCCGATATGCATTGCGGTTGGGTGAACTCTGCCGCCGCGCGCAAGCTTGGCGTAGATGTGGACGAATCCGGACTCGTCGGCGAGCTTGAGTGGTTCGACGCCTACTGCAAGCTGGACAAAGGACCTGGTGCGGCCAATGAGCTGATGCATCTGTTGCGCAACGCCGAACACGACGCTGCGAGTAAAGGCGTGGTCGGCGTGCGCGACTATGAGATGGCGGAGAACATCGACACGTGGATTAGCCGATTCTCGCAAGGGCTTGATGGTCTGCGTGTCGAGGCTGGCATATATCCCGAGAGACTCCGACAAGCCATCGACGACGGCTGGCACACCGGAGACGAATTGCCCGGAAGTCATGGTTTGGGTCACGTCGGCGCGATGAAGATGATCTCCGATGGCTCGCTCAACACCCGTTCCGCCTACTGTTCTATGCCATATTCGGGCATCAGACCGGAAACCTACGGCACATTGAGCTATGCCCCTGAGCAAATCGAGTCGTACATGCGACTCGCCGTCGAACATGGCTTCGACATCGCCTGTCATGCCATCGGCGATGAAGCGAACACCATTGTGCTTGATTGTGCCGAACGCACCCATGCGCATGGTTCCATTGAGCATGCCCAAATGCTCAAGGAGTGCGACATTCCGCGACTCGCGCAGCTGGGACTTGCCGCAAGCATCCAACCGCAGCACGCCATGGACGATCGTGACGTCATCGCGCGATTCTGGGGCGCCCCCGCCGGAATCCCCTACGCATTCAATAGTCTGCATAAGGCGGGGACCAAACTGCTCATGGGGTCGGATGCGCCGGTCGCGCCGCTGGACCCATGGCTGGCCATCTCCGCGGCGGTATTCGGTACGGAAAGTTCCGACCGCGAGCCTTTCCAACCTGAGCAGTGCCTTGATTTTGAAACGGCGCTCGCTTCGTCCACCGCGGTCGGACGCGTGGCTTTGCGGGACGCAGACGCGGCCGATTTGGTGCTTCTGGACTGTGATCCGAGCATAATCGATTCTCCGGAGGCCATGCGTGCCATGCCCGAGCATGTGCTTGGCACTATGCTTGCCGGTCGCTGGACGTACCAACAGGCTGAATGAAAACCGTTATGTGTGGCAGATTCCACGGTGCTGGAAAAGTCAAAATCGCTATATGTGGCAGACCTGAGATTTCTTAACGGGATTTTTCTATAGATTTATACCCTCGAATGTAGTGTGAATCTGCCACATATAGCGCAAATCGGATTTTGAAGATGCCTTAATCTGCCACATATAAGGGATTTCAGATGATTGGTGTGCCCGTGCAAGATGAGTATGGCGTGCGAGTCCACTCGGATAGGAGGAAGACCGCACCTCTGAGTGGGAGATACGGCCTTCCTGATGTGATTTTGAGTGAGAATCACTGCACGGCGGCGAGAGCCTGATCGAGATCGGCGATGATGTCGTCGGCGTTTTCGATGCCGCAGCTCAGGCGCACCAGGTCAATGCCAACGCCTGCTTCGACGAGCTGCTCCTCGGTGAGCTGACGGTGCGTGGTGCCTGCCGGGTATAGGGTGCAGCTGCGCGCGTCGGCCACATGTGTGGCGATGGACACCATCTTCAGGTGGTCGAGGAACGCGGACACCTTTTCGCGTCCGCCAGGCACGCCGAAGGAGATGACGCCGCAAGTGCCGTTCGGCATGTACTTTTCGGCCAGCGCATGGTATTTGTCTCCCTCAAGGCCCGGAAAGCTCACCCAGCTGACGCGCGGATCGGCGTTCAGCCACTGTGCTACCTTGAGCGCGTTCGCACAGTGGCGCTCCATGCGTACTCCCAGTGACTCCAAATGCATGCCCATGATCCACGAGTTGATTGGTGCCGGTGTTGAGCCGAAATCGCGCATAAGCTGTGCGGTGGCTTTAGTGATGTAGGCGGCCTTGCCAAAATCTTTGGCGTAGGTCACGCCATGGTAGGAATCGTCCGGTGTGGTGAGTCCGGGGAATTTCTCCGCATGAGCCATCCAGTCGAAGTTGCCGGAATCCACGATTGCGCCGCCCACGCAGGAGCCGTGACCGTCCATATATTTGGTGGTGGCGTGCGTGACGATGTCCACGCCATACTGGAACGGTCGGCAATTGACGGGCGTCGGGAACGTATTGTCGACGATCAGCGGCACGCCGTGACGATGCGCCGCGTTCGCGAACTTTTCGAAATCAAGCACGATGAGTGCCGGATTGGAGATGGATTCACCGAAGACCGCCTTGGTGTTCGGCTGGAATGCCGCTTCGAGCTCTTCTTCGGTGCAGTCCGGGCTTACGAACGTGCATTCGATGCCCATTTTGCGCATGGTCACGTTGATGAGGTTGAACGTGCCGCCGTAGATCGCGGAGGATGCGACGATGTGGTCGCCGTTGTTGCAGATGTTGAACAGTGCGAAGAAGTTCGCCGCCTGGCCGGATGAGGTCAGCATTGCGGCCGCGCCGCCTTCCATTTCACAGATTTTCGCTGCGATGGTGTCGTTGGTTGGATTCTGCAGTCGAGTGTAGAAGTATCCGGATTCGGATAGGTCGAACAGTCGGCTCATCTGTTCGCTTGACTTGTATTTGAAGGTTGTCGCCTGAATGATCGGGGGAGTGCGGGATTCGCCGTTGCCGGGCTGGTAGCCTCCCTGCACGCAGATGGTGTCGACGTTTTCGCTCATGGATTCCTTCTTTCGATTGCGCGCTTCGTTGCGTAGCGCTGCGATGCAACAAACATGTTCACTTTATCACTGAGTTGATAATTGGCTATTTTTCAATGGAAACGCCGAATAGTTCACTGAATTGACAAACTTAGGAAGTTGATTTTATTATGTACATCAAGACAGGCGGGAATCCGCTTGACGGGAAAAGCAAGGTCTTACGAAAGTAAAAACCAATAGCAAAGGAGCAACCCATGGGTCTGTGGGATATTGAAAAGATTCCGTATGTCGGTCGTGAAAAGGGGCCGCAGGAGGGTCTGGCTTTCCATTACTACGATGCCGACAAGGTTGTTGCCGGCAAGAAGATGAAGGATTGGCTGCGTTTCGGCGTCGCTTGGTGGCACACGTTCGATCAGGAGCTGGTCGATCCGTTCGGCACCGGCACCGCCCAGCGTCCGTGGTACGGCAAGTACTCCAATGCTGAGGATGAGGCCCTGGCCAAGGTCGACTACGCCTTCGAGTTCTTCCAGAAGCTCGGCGTCGAGTACTTCTGCTTCCATGATCGTGATATCGCTCCGGAAGGCGATACCCTGCGCGAGACCGACAAGAACCTGGACAAGGTCGTCGACAAGATCGAAGAGAACATGAAGTCCACCGGCATCAAGCTGCTGTGGAACACCTCCTCCCTGTTCACCAACCCGCGCTTCGTTTCCGGTGCTTCCACCTCCCCGTTCGCCGACATCTACGCTTACGCCGGTGGCCAGCTGAAGCATTCCCTGGAGATTGCCAAGCGCCTGGGAGCCGAGAACTACGTGTTCTGGGGTGGACGTGAAGGCTACGAGAACCTGTGGAACACGCAGATGAAGCGCGAACAGGCGCACATGGCCAAGTTCTTCCACATGTGCCACGAGTATGCTCAGGAGATCGGCCTGGACGCTCAGTTCCTGATCGAGCCGAAGGCCAAGGAGCCGACGATGCACCAGTATGACTTCGATGCATCCACAGCCATCGCCTTCCTTAAGACCTACGACATCGACTTCATGAAGCTGAACCTCGAAGGCAACCACGCCAACCTGGCCGGCCACACCTACCAGCACGAGATCCGCACCGCCCGCGAGGCCGGCGTGCTCGGCTCCCTCGATGCCAACCAGGGCGACAAGCTCATCGGCTGGGATATGGATGAGTTCCCGACCGACCTGTACGAGACTTCCACCGTCATGTGGGAGGTCCTCGCCGAGGGTCAGATCGGCCCTCACGGCGGCCTGAACTTCGACGCCAAGCCGCGCCGCACCTCCTTCGCCGCCGAGGATCTGTTCCGCTCCCACATCGCCGGCATGGATTCCTTCGCGGCCGGCCTGCTGGTCGCGGCCAAGATGCACGAGGACAAGGTCATCGAGAACCTGCAGGCCGAGCGCTACAGCTCCTTCGATTCCGGCATCGGCGCGACCGTCGAGAACGGCACCGCCTCGCTGGCTTCCCTCGAAGAGTACGCTCTGGATATCCCGCAGTCCAAGCTCATCGAGGCCACCAAGTCCGATCACCTCGAGTCCGTCAAGGCCACGATCAACAACTACATGATCGACGCCCTGGCCGAGGCGTGAGCCGAATAGGGAGTTTCCGTTAGGGCTCCTGATTCATCGCTGGATCAAGCAGTGAGACTCGGCTGTGACAGAGCCGGATGTGGTGTGCCGAAGCGTCGGCGTTCCGGCACACCACTCATCTTTCCTTCCTTCTTCCTAGAATTTCCTTCGCAGGCAAGTCGTCTGCCGGTTATGTCGCCGGTGTACGGCTTGTTTGCGTTTTTGGGCCAAACGAAAGTCTCGATTGTTCGCAATGATGCGATGCTCACGAACGTTTCTGAATAAGGTGTATTTATGACCGCGACTATTACCATTACCAATCCCATTCTTCGTGGAATGAATCCTGATCCGAGTTGGATTTGGGATGATGAGTTCCAGCGAATTGTGTTGGTGACTTCTACTTTTGAGCTTGTCCCAGGTCTTCCCATTTACGTTTCCGAGGATATGACGTGCTGGAAGCATGTGTCGAATGTGGTAGATGCTGACCTGGCAAGGCGCCTGCTTATTCCTTTCGTGGATGATTCGGGCGGTGTCTATGCGCCGACGCTGCGCAGGATTCATGGCAAATATGTGATTGCATGCACCATTGCCCGTCTTGATGATCGCCGTGCTATGGAAGGTGGTTGCACAGAAAGCGAGCTGATGCGGTTCCACGCCGCGGAGGGCAATTTTATCCTTGAAGCGGAGTCTATCGAAGGGCCATGGCATGGCCCGTTCTGGATTGAGGGCGCTGAAGGCATCGATCCAGACATATTCGAGGACGGGGATGGCAACGTGTACTGGACTCAGACCCGTCCTGCGGTCAATCCGCAATGGGAAGGCCAGACCGAGGTCTGGACCCAACGCATTAATCCGGAGACTTGGACTTTTGTCGATGACGGTCTTCCTGCGGGATCGGGCAAGACGGTAATATGGCGCGGATACGGTATGGAATCGGTGTGGGCTGAGGCGCCGCATCTCTATCGCGTGGGTGATTATGTGTATCTGATGACCGCTGAGGGGGGTACCAGTTTCGAACATAGCGAAATGGCCATGCGCATCTATGCGCCGCATGGACTGCTTCGGGCGTTCGAAGCTTACGAACGGGAAGTATCCGAATTGGGTGAGTGCATTCCGCAGGTTCGTGACGGGGAACGCTGCTATCTTGGCACCGCAATCCGTGCCTTCCACGCGGATAAGAAGAATCCGATTCTCACCCACCGACATCTGGGTTTGTCGGAACCGTTGCAATGCGTGGGACATGCGGACCTGTTGCTTCATCCGGAACTGGGATGGTGGCTGGTGTGTCTTGGCGTGAGGGAGACACGGGGAAAGCGTGACGGCGAATTATTGAGCTACTTGGGAAGGGAGAGCTTTGTCGCTCCGGTATCCTGGGAACATAATCCGGCCGATTGGAAGCTGGACGGCAACGGTGCATCATATACGCATGAGGGTGACCCCGGATGGCCAGTGACTTGCGCTGGTCTTGGCCGCTTGGCCGACGAGATCACGGTTACTACTGAAGACGATGGCATCGCCATCGAGCCTAGGGTGAAATCCTCGCTCGCCGGTGACGTGGAACCTGCGCTGGTGGATGTGGCTGATGGCTCGACGAGCGATGTGGTGGTGCGCGATGAGCGTGATGTCAGCTACCGCAGAATAGCGAAACTGCCGACGCTCATGCCGATTCCCATGTCCGGTTCTTTAGTGATCCGGCAGAATTCCACACATTACGCGGTGTTTTCGATGCATGGCACGGATGTGCGCTACGAGATGGTGAATGGAGACGATTCGCAAGCTGGGTCTGTTGCCGTACAGGCTGACGGAGTGCGTCCGGCGGTACTTTTCGACGACAACCGCTTGTCGGTCATCGTGACTGGCATGCATGGTTTGGTTGATTCTGCGACGTTCGTGCGTCAGGGGCAGGTCCTGCTGAGTGTCGATGCTCGTTTCCTCAGCACCGAATGGGCCGGTGGGTTCGTCGGTTGCATGGCCGGCTTCATGGCATAGTTTCTACGGAATTTCAGGATGGTTCACTGCTGGTGTTCCGACGGGCCGTCTTAGAACGAGTTGAAAACGGGTCGAAAGGCTAGGAGCGCTGTGTTCTCCCTCCGGTTGTGCCTGTGAGGTTTGCCCCGCTGATTAACCTTCGAGTTGCTGTGTGCTGTTGCGTACCACTAGCGATGTCGGCATGATGATGTGCGGTTGGATCACGTCGGTGGACAGCGCTTCGACCAGCATGCGTACGGCGGCCCTTGCCATGTCTTGGAGCGGCTGTCGTACGGTGGTCAGCGCCGGGCCAAGGAATGCGGCAGTCTGCACATCGTCGAATCCGACCACGGATAAATCCTCGGGAATACGTAATCCCAGCTGCCTTGCCGCCTCGTAGACGCCCATGGCCTGCAGATCGCTGCCGGCGAAGATTGCGGTCGGACGATTCGGTCGTTTCAACAGGGAGATGGACTGTGCGTAACCGCCGGAAGTGGTGAAATCGCCTTCGGTGATAAGTTCGGGATCGGCTTCGATTCCATGTTCCGCGAGCGCTGATGTATAGCGGAATCGTCGCATACTCCGCCATCTGCTGTACCGGATCAATCATCGCCTCCGGTCCGGTGATGATGCCTATGCGGGTATGTCCGAGTGCGAGCAGATGCCTGGTGGCGATTACGCCTCCGGTCCAGTTGTCCGCTTGCACCGACAGCGTGTCTGGATCTGGATTACCGAATGGATCGAACAAGACGAAGGGAATACCTCTGGAATGCAGTTTGTTCCGCTCGATACGTGTCAGACTGGAGAAGACAAGAATGGCGCCATCCGTCTGCCGACGCAGCATGTTGTCAATCCAGGATGAGTCCGGGTGCTGGCGATTGCCGCCTTCGGTGGTGATGACGTTCAAATCATGCAACTTGGCTTCGCGAATGGCGCCACGGAGTACTTCAAGGGCCCAAACATTATCGAAATCTTGGAACACGATTTCGATAATTCGTTGGCTTTTTGCACCTGTCGCTTTACGGGAATACCCATACCGTTTCAACACCGCGTTGATGGTTTGCCGCGTCTCTTCGGAAACGTCGGCTCTGCCGTTGAGCGCCTTGGATACGGTGGAAAGGGAATAACCGGTCTCTTTAGCTATGTCAGAGAGTCGTACTGTAGCTTTTTTTGCCGTATTGCGCATGAGTCACTCCTTCTTCATTTCCATCATATCCGAAAATGCGAACGAAAGTTTCGGTTTACGTTTTTCGAAACTTTCGATATGTTGGCAATGCTTAAAAACGTTGTAAAATCAACGAAAAATAGTTAGTTTTCTGATTTTACAAAAAACTTGACTTTGTGTGATTTGTTTCGGTAGTCTGTAGGTACAACGAAAACGAAATGGAGACTTTCGAAGGGAGTCAAAGGCTGATTCTCTGTCTGCTAGGGGAGCTGCAGCAGCATTTGTTGCGGTCATGCTTCCCGATTCGACCCATTCGAGAGAAATCGTTCCTGTCGTTGCCATCATTTTGTCGATGATGACTTGGTCAATAAGGAGAAGACAATGAAGTTCAAAACCATTGCAGCTGCCACTCTTGCGGTGGCGACCATGTTGGGCATGGGTGCCTGTGGCTCCAGCGCTGGTGCCAAAGACGATAAGACCATTACGCTCTGGCATAACGCAACAGCTGGTGACGGCAAGCAGTATTGGGAGGATCTGGCCAAAGCGTTTGAGAAGAAGACTGGTGTCAAGGTTCAGATTCAGGCCATCCAGAACGAGGATTTCGAAGGCAAGCTGACTACCGCTATGCAGGATCCCGCCTCCGGCCCGGATGTGTACATGACCCTTGGTGGTGCCAAGACCAAGGACATGGTTGATGCCGGCCAGGTAATGGATATTACTGATAAGATTAGCGATACCGTCAAAAAGCAAATGTCTTCCTCATTGGATTCCATGTCTTATGATGGCAAGGTCTATGGTGTTCCGGTCGCTGCCCAGCCTGGTGGCATCTGGTATTCCAAGGATTTGTTCAAGCAGGCTGGCATCGATGCCGAGCCGACCACTTTCAGCGAGCTGAAGACCGATGTGCAGAAGCTTCGCAGCGCTGGCATCGATCCGATCGCACTCGGCGGCAAGGATGCTTGGCCGGTCGGTCACTGGTACTACTGGTTGTCCATGCGCGAATGCTCTCCGAAGGCCTACGCCAAGGGCGTTAATGACAAGGACTTCTCCGACTCCTGCTGGGTCAAAGCCGGAGATGATCTGAAGGATTTGTTGGATGCGAATGCTTTTAACGAAGGATTCCTCACCACGACGGCCCAGCAGGGCGCCAGCTCGTCCGCAGGTCTGCTGGCCAATCATAAGGCTGCGATGGAGCTCATGGGCACATGGGAGCCTGGAGTTCTCAAGGACCTGACTCCGGACAAGAAGCCAATGGCTGACCTTGGCTTCTTCGCCTTCCCGACCGTGGACGGAGGAAAAGGCGAGGAAGGTGCTTTGATGGGCGCTGTGACCGGTTTCGCTGTCAATCCCGAGGCTCCGGACGCTGCTGTTGATTTCGTCAATTTCATGGCTGAGAAATCAAATCAGGAGAAATACGCCACTGCGTTCAGCACCATTCCGGCTTCTGCCGAAGCTTACGATGCGGTTACCGATGAAAATCTTAAGGCTATCCTCGAAGCTATGAAAAAGTCTGATGGCATGCAGCTGTGGATGGATACCGCTCTCGGCGGAAATATTGGCAACGCTCTTAATTCCGGAGTGGTGAATCTGCTTTCCGGACAGGGGACTTCGGCTGACATCGTCAAGGCGATGAAGGACGCAGCGTCCAAGGGCTGATAGTGAACATGGCTGGTTGACGGCCAAAGGAGGGTGGATAGACAGATCTTCATCTGCCCTCCTTCCTATTCGAGAAACGTATCTGGTAGTGGAGAAACCATGTCAAGTACAAGCAAAGACGCGGTGACGCTGCGCGCTAAGCGGTCCAAGAAACCGTCCGATGGCAAAATGCGTCGTAATGTTGAGATTTTCGTACTGTCCGCACCTGCGATTCTTCTGTTCGTCTGCTTTGTGATTCTGCCTATCGTCTTGGGTGCTTATTACGGCTTCTATCAGTGGAAGGGCTACGGAATTCCCTCCAAGACAGGTAAATTCGTTGGTTTCCAGAACTACATCACAGCGCTTAAGGATCCCGCGTTCCAGGCGGCGATTCTGCATACCTTCGAGGTCGTGGTCGGCTCGTTGGTCATCCAGGCTCCGCTCGCCATCCTGTTCGCATTGCTGCTGAACCAGAAGTTCAAGGGGCGTGGTCTCATCCGCACCCTCATCTTCGTGCCGTATGTCGTTTCCGAGGTCATCGTCGGCACGGGATGGAGCCTGTTGCTACAGAAGAAGGGCGCCATCAATGAGATTCTGGCCAACTTCGGCATCAATGGTCCCGATTGGCTGGCCGACCCGAAAATCGCTATTTGGACGCTGCTGTTGCTGATCAGCTGGAAATACGTCGGTTTCGCCGTAATTCTGATGCTCGCCGGCATGCAATCCATTCCCGATGAACTGTATGAAGCAGCCAAAGTGGATGGGGCGAGTTTCTGGCAGATGCAGAAAAGCATCACGTTGCCGTTGCTTGCTCCGACGTTGCGGATCTGGGTGTTCCTTTCCATGATTGGCTCTCTGCAGCTTTTCGATCTGGTCTATATCGTGTGGGGCAAGTATGTGTCGACCACCGCTGGTGTGTCCACCATGGCCACCTACATGGTGCGTGAAGGTCGTGGAGCCGGCAACTATGGCTATGGTTCCGCCGTTGCTCTGATCATCTTCGTGATCTCTTTGATCATCGCACTCGTCTATCAGAAGTTCGTGCTGAACCGTGACTTGGACGGTGCTGTTACTGAACAGAAAGAAGCCGAGAAGCGTGCCAGGAAGCGCGCAAAGGAAGTGCAGCATCGTGAGGTTGCTGCCCTGGCAAGTGAGGTGAAGTGATGACTGCCGCAACAATCGCAGGACATTCCAACAAAAGCGAGTACAGCAAGAAGAATGGTTACCGTAAGTCATCCAAGACGCCATGGGGCAACCCAATCGTCTACTTCTTCTCCCTGGTGCTTGTGGCCATCTGTATCACTCCGGTGTTGTACATTATCTTCGGTGGTTTCCGTACCAATTCGCAGATCACCAACCATCCGTCCGGGATGCCGAACCCATGGGTCCCCGACAACTACAAGACGGTCGTCGAAAGTGATATTTTCTGGACGGAACTGAAGAATTCTACCATCGTGGGTATCGCCACCATGGTAGGCGTCGTGGTGCTTAGCATCATGGTGAGCTTTGTCATCGCCCGATACAAATTCCGCTATGCGCCGCTTATGTACGCGTTGTTCTCTGCTGGTCTCATGTTCCCGATGACCGTTGGCATTACACCTTTGTATCTGCTGATTCGCAATCTGGGTCTGGCCAACTCCCTGTGGGGTCTGATCCTTCCGCAAATTGCCTTCGGACTTCCTCAGACCATCATCATCTTGGTGCCGTTCCTACAGTCGATTCCTAATGAGCTTGAGGAGGCCTGTCTTCTCGATGGATGCTCCCGCCTTGGCTTCTTCTGGCGCATGGTCATTCCGCTGTCCATGCCTGGCGTGGCCACCACTGGAATCCTTACCTTCGTGGGAAGCTGGAATGCCTACATGCTGCCGCTGTTCGTGCTCAGTGATGCCAGCAAGTACACATTGCCACTTGGCGTACAGATGTTCAGCTCCGAACACTCCGTTGACACCGCACAGGTGTTGGCCTTCACCTCTCTGGCTATGATTCCGGCCCTGATCTGTTTCACCATCTTCCAGAAGA
>ENA-UESH01001422-UESH01001422.1-human-gut-metagenome-genome-assembly--contig:-NODE-1422-length-16802-cov-9.330703_pt1 | contig 16802 bp, 10 predicted proteins | sample MGYA00243001_ERZ508002 | MGnify/ENA primary metagenome ERZ508002 (study PRJEB26167, sample SAMN06115447) | human gut metagenome | host: Homo sapiens | place: China:Anhui | collected 2015-08-07... | reverse complement strand
CGTTTGATTTCTTGAACTTAGCCGCAAAAGTCCAGCTGTTCCCTCGGATATTGTGCCAATAGCGGTCTTTTATCCACCGTTTCCCTTTCTTGGAATGACGGCGTTTAGCCCATTGCCACAAGGCGAGAAATATCTGATGGTCGATTCTGTGAAAAGAATCACGTGTCGCCCCATGCTGATAATATGCTCCCCATCCTCGAATTTTAGCATTCAACATCCTGATTAATGATTCCTGCTTGCAACCCTTATGACCTTTTGTCACCTTACGGATATTCTCCATAAAACGTTTTTCGGCTTTCTTGGTCGGCTTGGTCAATATTTCATTGCCGAATTTGCGAATGTTGAAACCGAGAAAATCGAAGCCGTCATGGATATTGGTTATCACCGTCTTTTCTTCTGATAAGGTCAGACCTCTTTCAGACATAAAGTCGGCTACCAATGGCTTGATTTCCTTTTCAAGTGTTTCACGGTTCTCGCAGGTAATTATAAAGTCATCAGCGTAACGGACAAGATTCACCATTGGCGAATATAACTTACCTTTGATTCTAACTCGTTTATATTTCTCTGCAAGGACTTTCTGCAATCCGTCCAATGTCATATTGGCAAGCGTGGGAGAGATAATGCCACCTTGTGGCGTTCCCTCCTCTGTCGGGAACATCTGTTTGTTGAAGATATAGCCGCATTTCAACCATTTTCGGAGTATTGCCTTGTCCATAGGGATGTTGGCAAGCAGCCATTCATGGCTGATATGGTCGAAGCACCCCTTTATGTCACCCTCCAGAATCCATTCGGGAGAATAGCCTTTTCGGAGAATGTTATGGCATTGCATTACCGCGTCCATACAGCGGCGTTCCTTGCGGAAACCGTATGAACGTGAGTCGGCTGTTGTTTCCGACACTGGTTCTAATGCCATAAGGTAGAGTGCTTGCATGGCTCTGTCTTTCATTGTCGGTATTCCCAACGGTCGCAGTTTGCCATTACTCTTTTTGATGTGGACTCTTCTCAATGGCTTCGGCTGGTAGCCTCTGCGTTTGAGTTCGCTTATCGCTTGTGTTTTTGCTTCGGGTTTCTCCCATGTTTCCATGTCCACTCCGGGGGTGTTGCCACCTCCGTTAGAAGTAACTCTCTTTACGGCTAAGGCTTTTGCGTAAAAAGAGTGGGTCAGCGTCCACTGCAAGGCTTTCACCTTGTTGTATCTGCCTTCCTTCTGAGCCTTTACAATTCGTGCTTGTAGCTTTCTGACAGCCAACTCCGCTTTAGTCCAGTCTATTCTGTCCCAAAGTGTTTGTTGATTGTCAGCAGGCGCACACGATGTCTTGTTTTCGTTCATTTGCTTTCCTCCTTTTGAAAGTTCTAAAAGTTAATTGTAAAGAATCACCATTTGACAACATTCGGTTTGATTGCCTACCTAATGTCGTCACAGAAGTCTGCCCACTTTCGTGTCGGATGATGTCGCCCACATCAGCCCGTGATGTCGGTTCAATCCGTATCCGCTCCATTACAGAACGGCGTTCGCTTTTTCTGTTATCTTATACCTGCACACCATTCGGCTTTCATTGCTGTCAGCTTACCTGTCATTTTTACATGACAGGAGATAATACAGGCTTACCATGTTCCACATAGATAACTAACGGATAGGTTAGGTTCTGTCTCATCCTCCGGCGGTGCTTATATCCGTGTAATCCTACCATGGAGAGGATTAACCGACCGCTTCCCTTTTGGGTAGAGTGTGCCAGTATCTTACACTCTTTCGTGACATTACGAAGTTTACTAACAGTTCGCTTGCGCTAACCATACTATCCAGCCTCGCCACTCTACGGTATGATACTAACCGTACTTGACTTCCCCTCACGGTTCTGTCTTGTCTTGCGAAAGTGTACTTCGTCCCGACCGCTTAATACAACATTAAGGTGCATCGGTCGGTAGGCTACCGCTGACGGAACAGCGGGTTAAAGCTGATACCCGTAAGTATCATTCCAACAATTATCTATGCGACTTCATGTCGCACCCACGGTGTATCGAGGTGATGGACTGCTACCGCACGCTGCTGTGCATTTACTCCTGTTCCCAGCATGCTTGTAGAACCCATCAGGATACGTATTTTCCCTTCATTCATCCCTTCTATCAGTTTTTTCCGACTGCTTTCAGTTTTGGCCTCCTGAATAAACCGAATTTCTTCCGGTGGAATCTGGTAGTTCTCTACAAGCTGCTGCTTGATTTCACTGTAGATGTTCCATTCTCCCGGCTTGTACGTGCCAAGGTCACAGAAAACGAACTGTGTTCCCTTAACCGCATTGAACTTCTGATAGTATTCGTATAATGTCTGTGCGCATACGCTTGCCTTGTTCCCGGTCTCTCCTGCATATTTTAAAGAGTCAATCATCCGCATGTCAAGAGCCATTTTTCTTGCATAGTCAGTGGCAATAAGCATCTTTGCCTTTTCTTCTGTTTCTGACAAGGGAGGGCGTCCGAGTAAGGTTGCATTTCCGGATTCAGCAAACTTCATCAGTTTATCTATAAATTCTTCTTGTGCCGATGTTGGAGGAATACTTTTGAATATCGGGTTCTTTTCCGGGCGGTCAAGACCAATCATGTCGGCTGTCCTGTAATCGGTAATTTCGTTATAAAATAGAGCAAGTTCCGGTACTTTCACGAAGTGACGGAATCGTTCTTTTTGTATAATGTTGTTGGTTACAGAGAACTCAAACTCCGTAGTTTTTCTCGTATAGATTGCTGCCCAGGCATCGAAACATGTAATGCCTTGTCGGTCGAGTGCCTCCGGCCTGAGATATTTGAACAATGCATACAGCTCTGTCAAAGAATTGCTGATAGTGGTTCCGGAAAGAAAAGTGGCCCCCAAATCACGTCCCGTTCTTTTCTGTATATCTCTGATTGCAAAATAGAGATTCAGGGCTCTTTGGCTTCCGTCAGGATTGCCAAGTCCTGCTACACGGTTATGACGTGTTGAAAACATAAGGTTCTTAAACTGATGTGACTCATCCACAAAGATATGGTCGATACCCATGCTGCGAAAATCAACCGTATCGTCTTTTCTCAGTTTTATGTCGTTCATTATGGTGTTTAGTTTGACCTTCATGTTTTCAATACGTTTCTCAAGTCCTTTTTCCAGCTGTCGTCCTGAATATCCCATACCGCTATTTTTAAGAACATCAAGAGCTTCTTCCACATCTCGTATTTCATCTTCGATAATCTCCTTCTGAATGTCGAGTGACTGCGGTATCTTCCCGAACTGGTCATGTGTCAGAATCACACAGTCCCAGTTGTTGTTTTTTATTTGCTGGAACAGTTCCTGACGGTTGGCAGGTTTGAAATCATCCTTTCCTGGATACAGAATCTTAGCATGTGGATAGGCTTTCCGGTAAGTGGCAGCTATCTCATGAACGTTTGCCTTCAGACCGATAATCATAGGTTTGTTGCAGACTCCGATACGTTTCATCTCGTATGATGCTACACACATGATCATGGTTTTACCCCCTCCTACTTCATGGTCGGCTATTCCTCCACCGTTCTGCTTCAGCATCCAGATACAATCTTTCTGTGATGGGTACAAATCCTTATAATCGAACTTTTCAAAGCTCAAATCTGGGAACGTCTGGCAGGAACCGTCATAATCCGGACGGACAAAGCAGTTGAACCGTTCATTATACATGTCTGCTAGCGATTGTTTCACTTCATCAGGCCGGTTATTCAACCAGTCAATGAATTTGTCCTGAATATCCTGCACCTTGCTGGCTGCAAGCTGTGTTGATTCTGTATCAACAACAGTTTTTTTCTCGCCGTCTATATAGACAGTTTTCGTAATCTGAGGAAATGTGTTCTGCAGTGCATTGTTCATGATATCCTCTGCATTCATTTGGTAGTTGATTCCATACAAGGAGTTGGCTGCAGAAGAATATTCTTTCATTTTAACAAGGAATGAGTCTGAAGCGGGCGTATAGGTGATAGCCGTCTCTACACCGAACAGCTCAGATGCAAAACCTGAATATAATTCTTGCGGAATCCACCTTTCACCTAAATTGAAATCCAGTTCATTGAAAGGAATAGGCTTCGGCTTAACTTCCTCGAGTGCATTTAATGTATCTTGAATATCATGTGCTCTTTCCGGTCTTGTTGTAAGATAGGGTTTAATCTCCGCGATTTTCCTATACACGTTTCCGGATAACATACTTCCGGAATGTTCCCATTGATATGTTGTTGGGTTATAATATATTTTACCTTTCAGTTCTGCTTGTATCTGATTATCGTCAAGCCCGGTACGTTCTTCCAGGTGTGACCAGTCAACACAGCCATAAAGGTTAAGTGAAGATGCCAGAGCTTCGTCACATGTAAGAGTTTCTGTAACTTTCTTGGAAAATGCAACCGGTTCAAAGAAAACGTCTGCCTTGATGCGTTCTCCGTTCTCGTATCTTTCCAGAGGTAAAATATCGGACGATAAATTATCCGACATGATAATACTTGAGGCAGATTCACGGAGCCCTTCATGTTGCGATACAAAATAATCGTAACTATCGTTCAGCTTATCCCGAAGTGTCCGGCTCTCTGTCTGTGTGTCTTTTTCAAAGTCAAACAATCGGTAATAGTCGTCCCGGACATGTATGTAATCTTTCATCACACATTGCTCGTTGCGCGTCAGATAGGTGGCAGGGATGAAGCCGAGAACTCTTTTCTCGTTGTATTCCATAGTCCCTACTCTGTCACGATATAGGACGAAGGTGCCTGGCTTATAATGGTCCATAAGCCATTCATTGGTCATGACTTCATCTGTAACCTTTTCAAAGGTTTCTATTGGCTCAGGCTTTTCTTCAGGAAGATTGAACAGATCACCAAGACTTACAAGTTTTTCACCGGTTACAGATTTCTGCTCATCACCTGTTACTGATTTACCAAGATAACTATGCTTCAGATATAGCTCCAGATTAAATTTTTGGTCGAAGTCACGTTGGAGTAACTCAGACAAGGTGCTGTAAGTTGTATCATTGCTTTTGAATTTAGTTACAGCTTTCCCATATTGGTTAGTACCTGCATATGGAATACCGAGATAATGTAATTCAATCGGATTGTTTACATAATTATTGGGTGTAATAGGATTATCTTCACGGCTCCCTATAAACAGTTTTTCATCATAACTAAGCTGTCGTTTTTGTGTGTTCTTTTGAAGGATAATAAGGTCAGAACCCACTTCTATTCCTCCCGTTTGTGTGAATAAATCATCGGTAAGCCGTATTGTACTAATCAGGTTAGCATTCTGCATCAGGTAACGGCGGATTTCTTTATTTGATGGTGAATCAGCAACGCCTCTGGTAGTAATATATACTACCAGTCCCCCTTCTTTTACAGCATCAAGCCCTTTGACGAAGAAATAATTATGCAACGTATTTGTTGCCATCATCTTAATTGCGTTTCCTTTCTGATAGCTATAGTCATATACCTTCACTGTTCCGAATGGAATATTTGACATAACCAGGTCGTATATTCCTTCTTCCATTTCCGGAAGATTTTCAAAACCTTCTACACGGACTTCCGTTCCCGGCTCTTTGGCTGATAGAATTAGTCCAGTCAATAAGTCCTTTTCGTACGCTGTACGATGTACCTTCCCTTCCGTGAAATTCAGGAATACTCCGTTTCCGCTTGAAGGGTCCAGCATATAATCAATATTTCCCTTGGTTGAATTTTCTAATTGCTTTCCTATTGTTTTGACGATTTGTTCTGGCGTATAGAAAGCTGTTAGCACGGAGTTTTTCAGGCTGCGGTAGAAGGACTCTGCAGTAGATTCGGAATCACTGTTTTCCTTAATTACCTGTTTGAGTTCTTCAACAAGTGGAAAGAGCATCTTTTCAGAAGCTGGCCACTCTTCTACCGGACGCGTATCAAGGATACATTTAAGCCCACCAAAACCACTGTATTTCTCCAGTATAGACTTTTCTTCCCTATTGGCTGTACGGTTCTCTGATTGAAGAAGAAAAGCTGTACGAATGGCATTTATGTTGTCTGTCAGTACCTGACTTTTATTGTAGCTCATAATCCTTGATGTATTGGTTAATATGTTGGCTGATTTCTGTATACAGTTTGTCATATTCTGATGTTCTCTCAAAATTGTCATCCAGTTTGTATTTCTCGACAATGGGCTGGATGAGCAGGAACATTTGCATGATGAACTTATCTTTATCGCTGAATGAGAGATTCATTTCCTCTATTATATCCTCGACAAGTTGATAGAGAGAAAAATGAAGTCCTGAATACAGAACTTCATTAACTTCATTCTGGCACTCTTCTATGTTCATGCCTTCTCTTGAACATTCGATGAATGTTTCCTGTGCAAGTTCACTACGTAATGAGATGAAATCATCATCCATAGCCATATCTGGATGGTATTTGACTAAATAGTCTTTAAGCTCATTGTAATATTTTGAATGTACCATAATATCATGCTTCTGCTTGACCCTGACGTGTCAATGTATTAATCACATTATAAACTTTTAATGTATAGCCGGCTGGGGTTTGTATCTTGCTGATAATTTTTCCTCCCGGAATGTTGGCGAACCCTTTTTTCTCAATATCTCTTAATTGAGCTTTAGAGAGGTGGATTTCTTCTACAGTTTCCGGAGATTCCTGAAGTTGCATCTTGGGTAATTCTTTGACAGCTTCTCCAGTCTGATCATTTTGTTTTTCTGTTATCTTGATTTTATATCCAGACGGTTCTTTCTTAAGTTTAATGGTTTTGTCCTTAATTGATGTTTCTCCACTTTTGATTAATTCGCTGATTTGGTCAGTGCTCATTTCATCTAATGTAAGATTGTTGTTCTTTAATTCACCCAACAGTTCTACTTCAGTTATTTTCTTCTTCGTGCCTTTCAGACATTCGCGAAGGTGTGTTTGTTGGGGTGAAATTCTCTCTACTTCCGGTGTTATCTTCACTGTCTCTTCAGACTTGACATTTTCTTTTTTAATATCTGATTGCTTTTCTATTGTTTCTTGGTTTATATTTATGTTATAAACTCCATCTTTCTGTGATAGCACGATTTCTTTTTTCCCTACACGGCACATACCGGTCGTAATAAGTTCCTGCCATTGCTTAATGCTCATTCTATCTACATTGATAGACTCTTTAATAGTGTTATAGATGTCTTTTATATTGTTAGCTTTAATTTTTGTGTAGTTGCTTAACCAGGTAATAAGTTCTTCTGTTGGAATGTTCCATGATTCTTTCCCACGGAATATCTCATTAAATACTTTTTCTTGTTTGTCATTACTTAAATTCAGATCCCAGAGTCTCTTGTAATCATCTCCTACATATACTTTAATCGTTTCTAATGTAGGGTTTTCAATTAGTTTGATACATTCAGGAGATGCGGACACTACTTTTAACTGAGTTTTTAATGTAGGGTTTTTAATATTGACTATTTGTGTAGGGTCTTTACTTATCGCTAATAACTGTAGTGTTTCAGGTGGATTTGGGATAAGTTTTATAAAAGATGGATTCTTAGTAATTGCAATTCGGCTGACATTTTCTGAAGGGTTCTTCAGTAAAAGAAAGACTCTGCTGTCTTTACTTACAGCTGAAGAGAGTAACTTTTCTGAAGGGTTGTCCAGTAAAACTATGCTGAATGGATCTTTCTTTATCGCTCTTGCATTGAAGAGTGAGCGTAAACTTTCTATTAAATTGAATCTCATAGCGTATCGTTTAATTTAAGTTTTAAAATTTCATTCTTAAAATATTCCTTGTAGTTCAGCTCATTTTCTTTGAGCTTATAGCATTGTGTAATGATTCCTGTAATGGTACTTGGGAATATTTTGAAACCAGCAAGTTTCTCGACAGCAACCAGCATAGTACGGATACCTGGTTTAGGGATGCTAAAAATAGTCTCTGGTGTGTTAAGAACAGCAGTAAGTTGAGCAGCGTCACATGGATTCTCCAGCTCACTTATGAGGCATGGAGATTTCTGAATTGCCGACACCTGAATCTCTTTATCCGGATTCTTTATATATTTGATATTTTCGGGTTTAGAATATATGCATGCAAATTTTGCACGCAAACAAGGTTTTTCTATAAGTTCGATTGCATCAGGTTCTTTGCTTACAGCGAGAATCTGTAGTTCCTCAGAAGGATTCTCGATGAATTTAATGTGGTATGGATTTTTGAGTATGACATATTTTTTTGCACGCTCACAGGGTTTGCTGATCATGTTGATAGCATGCTCATCGAGACGAACTGCTGTACACTGTAAGTCCTCAGAAGGCTCAGATATGCTTCCTATTGATATTGGGTTTCTTAGAATTAATCTTAGTTCTTGATTGAATAGTGATTCAAATATTTCAGAAATTTTGGCTTTCATCGTTACTTAATGTTTAATTTAGATGTTATAGAACTTTATCAACTTTCCAGGCATTTAGCGTATTATATCCTTTGTTTTCCCATTCTCTGGCTTTCATGTCAAACTGTACCTTGACTTTGTCCCCTTCTTTAATATTGAACCTGGTACAGTTATCATTCATAAGCTGAAAACAGGCACTTTGTGGGTATCTGTCTTCTGTTTCTAATAAAAACTCCATGCTTTTCCAAGGTTGACCGGTACTTTTACTTGTTCCTTGTTGTAAGGGGTAGATTTTCTTGATAATTCCTGTAATTTCCATATAGTTTTATTTTAAGTTATAGTGTAATTTCGTTAGATGATGTTTTGCTGATACACGGTTTAATCACTTTATTTGCTTGTTCCTGGGTGCTGATATGTGTGTTACCCTTGACAATGGTATCTCCTGATAGTTTTATATAACCGTCAATCTTGGCATTTTCAGTGACACATACATTTCCAGTTAGTTCAGCAGTTCCACTCACCTGCCCTTTTTTACGTATCTGTACATTATCATACAGTTGTGCGGAGCCAGATATATTACAGTCACCTGAGAGTTTTACATTCCCACAAACATTGCAATCATCCTTCAGCTTTGCATTGTCTTTAGCTTGTGCATGACCGCTGATGCATGAGTATTCACTCATTTGTACATTCCCGGAAAGGCGAGCATTTCCGAATGCAGAGCTTTCATCACACATGAGTACATTGTCCTTTAGTTCTGCAAACTCTGTGACAGAGGATTTGTCGTATAGACGGACATTTCCGGAAATCTTCGCATGCCCAAAGACAAGTACTTCATTATGGAGGTGTACATTATCTTTTATTTCAGCAAATCCGGATGCAATGCTATCTCCTGACATTTGCACGTTCCCGGAAAGCTTTGCGTGGTCACTGACACGTGCTCCATCTGTTAATATTACGCTGCCTGATAATTGTGCATATTCTTCTGCACGGCTTTCACCTGACATTTGTACAAATCCCAAAATCCGGGAATAGCCTGAAGCCTGTGCACTTCCCCCTATACGGGTGTTCCCTGATATATGAGAAAAGTCATATGTTCTGGCATATTCTTCGAGCAAAGCATTGCCTTCCAATCGTGACTTGCCAAATACTCTGGCTTCATCCTTAACTAATGCGTTTTCTCTTACAATTGCTTTGGGAAAAATCCAGCATATCCCGTCCTGGGATAGATTGTGCTCTCCTGCTACGTACCCGCCAAGTTCACCTGCTTTCACACCGGGGAAACTCTTAACAGCACGGATGCGGTACAATGTTTGACCGTCAACTTGACAGGTGTAATCGGTAAGGATATATTTCTTCCCTTCCGGATTTCCGATTATTGGTATATCACTGTAGTCATCTGGTTTTCCCGGAAAAATTTCGCCGTCACGAGTACAGACGTATTCTTTACCGCAGTGCTGCAGCAGCTCGCCGTTCTCGTTATCGGGATGACGCACGGTCCAGTCGGCGAACATGCCGCGGTGACGGCCCAGGTCGGCGGCCTCGACCATCAGCGCGGTGATAGCGCCATGGATGTCGGTCTCGCAGACGATGGGGATGCCCATCTCGTTGAGGATTGCGTTGGCGGCGCAGGGCATAATGCCCAACTCGTCCTGCAGGGCGTTCCAGCACTGGATGGCGCCGGCGTTGCAGCCGTACTTCTCGACCAAGCGCTTCATGGCAATGGCGAGTCCTGCGACCGCAGGAACCTTGTCCTCGGGGATGCAGATCTCAAAGCTGTCACCAATGTGGGCGAGCATGGCTGCCATGGCCTGCTCGTCGGCCTGGGCATCGCGCACGGCCTGGACAAGCTCGGTCATGGGGATGGGCGAAAGCTGGATATTGAACTTTTCGAGCAGCTCACCCTCGTTGCACATCGTGGACCAGAAGTCGAACGGACGGGTGGCCATCTGCAGAATGCGGGTGTGCTTGAAGGTCTTGACCACGTTGCACACAGCCAAGAAGTCCCAGACGCCGCGCTCGAACTCGGGGTCGGTCAGGCGGCAGTTGGTCATATAGGTGAAGGGAACCCGGAAGCGGCGCAGGACCTTGCCGGTGGCGAACAGGCCGCACTGGCTATCGCGCAGACGGGTGCCATCGGGCTCGGGGCGCTCGTCGCGCGGGCCCCACAGCAGCACGGGCAGGCCGAGCTCGCGGGCAAGGCGGGCGCAGACATACTCGGTGCCAAAGTTGGCGTGGCACAGCATGATGCCGTCGACGCCCTCGGCGCGGAACTTCTTGACGATAGGCTCGATATGGCTGTCATCGAACAGCAGGCCCTCGTCGTTGATGTCGTCGATATCCACGATGTCGACGCCGATCTCGCGCAGGCGATCAGCCGTCAGGCCGCGATACTTGATCGCGTCCGGCGCGCTAAAGATGCTGCGGCGCGTGGGCACAAAACCGAGCTTGATCTTATCCATGTACGTCCTCCCCTAGTCACATGTTCAGTAAACAGACGCGTGTTTCGTTTTGTTCTGTTTACTAAATGTTTTACTCTTCTGTTTAGAAGTTTAACGCGAAATACCCGTAGACGGTAGAGAAATCAGCCTAAACGGTATGTAAACAATCTGAACATACAAGGGGAACAAAAAGAGGGCCCCGAAGGACCCCCTCTTTGAACGACGTTATGCGTGCCGCCCCGCGCATCTTGGCACGGCGCGTGCGATGCCGCTTTCGCCTAGAGCTCGCGCACGCTCTGGCGCTCGACAAAATAGGTCGATACGGCTGTCTTGCAGGTGTAGCTCTTGGGATTGCGGATGTTGCCCACCAGACGGCGCACCGCGATCTCGCCCACCTCGTGCTTGGGAACGTGCACCGTGGTGAGCGGCGGGTTGGAGAAAGCGCCCAAAGATAGGTCGTCAAAGCCGATGATCGAAACATCCTCGGGCACGCGTATGCCGTGCTCGTTCAGGGCGCGCATAGCGCCCACGGCGAGCACGTCGTTCTCGGCAAAGAAGGCCGTCGGCAAGTCATCGCGCGAGACGCCGTCGAGCCACGCGCCCATGTCGCGATAAGCACCCTCGAGCGTGGTGCCCAGCGTGACGTGCCAGGTCGGGTTGGCCTCGAGGTCCGCATCCTCAAGCGCTTGGCGATAGCCGCGCTCACGATCTTTAAAGTTGCGAATGCGAAGGTCGCCTGCCAGGTAGCCGATTTGTCTGTGGCCCTTCTCGATAAGGTAGTCCACGGCACGCAGCACCGAATCGGTGTTAGCAATGACCACGGCATCGAAGTACTGGCGATCGCTCCAACCGTCGAGCACGATCAGGTGGGCGGCAGCGTTGGCGAACAGGGCGTAGTCTTCCTCGCCCAGCTCGGTGCCCATCAGCACGATAGCAGCAGACGGATCGGCGATCAGGCCCTCGACCTGCGGGCGCACGGCGTCCAGGTCGCTAAAGTCGAGTGTGACAAAGCTCGTGCTCATGCCGTGACGACGCGCCTGGCGCTCCACGCCCTCGATGACCGCGGGATGGAAGGTGCTCTCGTCCAGGATGGCGCCCGTCTTGCGCGCAAGTACAAACTGGATGCTCTCGAGCTGCGTCGACTGCTGATAGCCGAGCGACTGCGCACACTCCAGGATGACCTTGGCGGTCTCCTCGCTCACGCTGCGCTTGCGGTTGAGCGCGTTGGACACGGTTGCGGGCGAAAAACCGGTGATGCGGCTGATCTCGCGAACACTTGCTTTGGCCATTGGTCCCCCTAGCGGCGGCCGTGGTGGAGCATCGCGACTCGATGGCTCGGCAACTAAACGGCCGCAAATTCAAACTAAACATAATAGTAAATGTTTATGAGCTAGTTTAGCCTGTTGTCAAGCGAAGTGGCACGACTATTCCCCCAACGGGCGCATTTGCTCGGTAGCTAAAAAAGCCCCGTCCCAAATTGACTACATGGGGCGGGGTGCAGGAATCGTTTAACCTAGGACGCGGGCCATGCGCGCCTTAAACTCGGACAGGAAGCGCGGGGCGTCAACGGTCAGCGCCACAAGCGCGCTCTTGTCGGGATCGGACAGGCGGTGCTCGTCGCAGATGGTGCGGCCACGGTACTCGCCCAGCAGGTCGACACGCAGATTGCAGCCGAGCGCACCCACGAGCGTGGGGTCGATCGCCACGGCAACGGCCAGGGGATCGTGCAGTGCGCAACCACCCAGGTAGGGTGCGTTCATCTCGTACGAGCCAATGTAGTGCTCGACCATGCTCGCAAATGCGCAGCCCGCCATGGTGCCCGAGCCTGTCCAGCCGGCAACATCGCGGCGCGTGAGCACCACGCGATGCGTCACGTCCAGGCCCACCATGGTGAGCTTGCGGCCCGAGCGCAGCACGGCATCGGCGGCCTCGGGATCGCTTGCCATGTTGGCCTCGGCACCCGCGCTCACGTTACCGGGCACGGTCAGGGCGCCGCCCATCACCACCACGCGGCCGATAGACATCATCGCCGCCGCATCGCGCTCCAAGGCAAGTGCCAGGTTGGAGAGCGGGCCGGTCGCTACGTAGACCAGATCGGGCCCATAGGTGCGCGCGGCATCGATCAGATAATCGACCGCGGCATTGCCATCGGCCGAGGTCGCCCCCACTGGCTCGTAGGGAGACGCGGGCACGCTCGCGCCGCCGATGCCGTTCTTGCCGTGGATGAGCGTGGTGGACGCCGGTGGCGTATAGGGCTCGGTCGCCTGTAGGGGACGGTCGGCACCCAGATACACCGGCACCTCGGGACGACCCAACAGGTCGAGCACCGCCAGGCAGTTATGCGCCGACTGCTCGACGCGCACGTTGCCAAAGCACGTGGTGATGCCCACGAGCTCCACCTCGGGGCTCGCGATGGCATAGGCAAGCGCCATCGCATCGTCCACACCCATATCCAGATCAAGGATCAGCTTCTTGATTGCCATTGTTCTACTCCGCTTCTCCGTCTTGTACGTAATCGTCTAAACCAAACGCGCGCTCGACTTCGCCACGCGTGGGAATCGACTGCTGTGCACCCAAGCGCGACACCGTCACCGCCGAGGCACGGGCACCCGCGGCCATGCACTCAAAGAGCGGCAGGCCCTCCAGACGAGCCGCGGCAAGCGCACCGATAAACGTATCGCCCGCGGCCGTCGTATCGACCACCGTGCTCGAAAGCGCCGGCATGCGCAGCAGCTCGCCGTCGTCGCCGAGCGTAACCGACCCGGCACCGCCCAACGTGATGACCGCAGCTCCGGCACCCTTGGCGAGCAGGGCATTGAGCGCTGCGGCGCAGCTCGTATCATCCGCGGGCAAGATGCCCGTCAGCACCTGGCACTCGGTCTCGTTGGGACAGACCAGGTCGACCGCCGTCCAAGCCCCTGCCGGCACGTCACTTGCCGGCGCCGGGTTAAAGACCGTATAGAACCCCAGCTCGTGAGCGCAAACGAGTGCCTCGGCCGTCGCCGCCAGGTCGCATTCGCCCTGGGCGATAAAGACGCTTCCGGCAGCCGGGGCAATCTTGCTGGCGTCGCCGTCGAGTTCATCGGCCACCAGGCACCTCAGCGCGCAGGCAACGTCCTCGCCCGTAAGCGCATGGTTGGCGCCCGGCGACAGCACAATACGGTTGTCGCCACCAAAGCGAATGATGGTCGCCGTTCCCGTCTCCACGTCGTCGCGACGCGCCACAAAATCGCAGCTCACGCCAGCGTCTTGGAGCCCCGTCACGAGCGACGTGCCAAACGCGTCGCGACCGACCGCACCGATCATGCATGTGTGCGCGCCCATGCGCGCAGCCGCTACGGCCTGGTTGGCGCCTTTTCCGCCGGCGTTGGTGATAAACCCGCTGCCGCCGACGGTCTCGCCCGCACGCGGCATGCGCTCGCACGCCACCGAAAGGTCCATGTTCATGCTGCCGAACACCGCGACGATGCCGCAATCTGCCATGGAAACCTCCTCGTCCGCGGGCTCTGCACCCGCTGCCGGTCGTCGATCGTGCGCTCTCACGCCTCTATAACTTTAGTTCACTTTGATGTGGACGCGCGCTTGAGCTTGCGCCAGCAGCAAGCATTCACAGGAGCAGGCGGCTACAATAAAGGCGTGCTGATTATTCTCGTCATTTGGATGATGTTTTATGGAACAACTCGCGCAGCTCACGCCACTCGAGCGATCAACAGGCGCCGCACGAACGCTCGCGCGCCAGCCGCCAAACCTCCGAGCCGCGCCAAGCCGCAGACCCCCATCGCGCGTCTGCCAACAAGGGCGCCCACGCCAGCAGCGCCACAAAAGAGCAGGTGCCCGCGCGCCCCAAATCTCGGTATATCCCCGCCCTCGACGGTCTGCGCACGCTTGCCGTCGTCGCGGTGGTGCTCTATCACCTCAACCTCACCTGGGCGCAGGGCGGCTTGCTTGGAGTCACGATTTTCTTTGTGCTCTCGGGCTACCTGATCACGCGCCTGCTCATCAACGAAGTATCAAAGACCGGCCGCATCGACCTCAAGAGCTTCTGGATCCGCCGCATCCGTCGCCTGGTCCCCGCCGTGGTGACCGTTGTGGTTGTAACCTGTGCGCTGTGCACCGTCTTCAACCACGTGATGCTCACCAAGATGCGTCCCGACATTCTGCCGTCGCTGCTGTTCTTTAACAACTGGTGGCAGATTATGCAGGACGTTTCGTACTTCAACGCCCTGGGCGACCCCTCGCCGCTTACGCACTTTTGGTCGCTCGCCATCGAGGAACAATTCTACCTGGTTTGGCCACCGCTGCTGTTTGCCATGGTGTCCATGCATGTGAGCAAACCCAACACGCGCCGTGTGGTCCTGGGACTCGCAGCGGTATCCGCCCTTGCCATGATGGTGCTCTACAACCCTGCCGCCGACCCCAGCCGCGTGTACTACGGCACCGACACCCGCGTCTTCTCGCTGCTGCTGGGCGCCTGGATGGCCTTTATCCCCAATCGCGACCTGGCGCCGGTGCGTCTCGCTCATCGTTTGGGGCTCAATCGCCTGGCTGGCGCCGCCAAGCACGGCAAGAACGCCGAGGGCAAGCCTGGCGAGAAGGCCGACAACGCAGCCGAGACCGTCCCGGCACAGCCGAGCGCCCTCGTGCGCTTTTGGTCCTCGCCCGCATCCATCGATGTGTTGGGCGTCGTGGGTCTGGTTGGCCTTGCCGCCATGGTCGCGCTCACCAACGGCTACACCGCGTTCCAGTATCGCGGCGGCACGCTGCTATGCTCCATCCTCACGCTCATGGTCATCGCGGCCTGCGTGCAGCCCCAGGGAATGGTTGCCCGCGCACTGTCCGCCGAGCCGCTCGTGTGGGTTGGCAAGCGCTCGTACAGCATCTACCTGTGGCACTATCCGCTACTGTTGCTCATGAACCCGGTCGCCAACATCAACGATACGCCGTGGTGGCAGTACATTTTGCAGGTGTTGTTGGTGGTCGCCGTAGCCGAATGTTCATATCGCTTTATCGAGACGCCGTTTAGAAAGGGCGCCTTTGGGCGCACCGTATCCGAGTTCCGCGACGGCACCACCGCGCCCGCCAACTGGGTGCGCGCGCACGTCCCTGTCTGCGCAGCCTGCGCTGTCGTGTTGGTCGTTGCACTGGGCGGCCTGATCTTTGTGCCCGAGACGTCTGCGCTGAGCGGTGAGGGCGCCGAAGTCCTCAACAAGGAAGCCAAAAACACCGCGCCCACAGACCAACAGGCGGCCGACGACACCGACAAGGACAACGACGGCTTCCCCGATGGCTCCTACGACCTGTTGATGATCGGTGACTCCGTGTCGCTGCGCGCCGTTGATTCCTTTGACGGCGTGTTCCCGCACAGCCATATCGATGCCGAAAAGGGCCGCCAGTTTGATGCGGGCCGCGCGACATTTGAGGGCTATCTCCAACAGAACCTTGCCGGCAAGATCGTGGTCTTTGCACTGGGCACCAACGGCTTGGTAACCGACGACCAGATCGACGCCATCATGACCGATGCAGGAGATAAGCGTATTGTGGTGTTTGTGAACACGCGCAGCCCGCAGCCGTGGGTTGGCTCTACCAACCAGGCCATCGCCAACGCTGCTACGCGCTACAAGAACGTGCGCGTTATCGACTGGTACGGATACAGTGCCAATCGCAACGACCTGTTCGATGGCGATGGCACGCACCTGTCGACCACTGGCGTGACTGAGTACCTCAACTTGATCCACGATGCAGTCAAGAAGGACCTGCCCGTGCATCCCGAGGATCACGTCAACGATCCGCAGCCGGCGGCCGTCAAGTCTGCCACCGACGCGCTCGTCAATGCGCTCGCTCTCAAGCCGCACAAGCTGGGCACCGACAAGTAACCTGCAGCGCAAACTTCCCACATCCGGAGGGGGTGCCCGCCACGGCAGGCACCCCCTCCGACAGTTAGGGACGTTCCTTATGTGCCGGCACCCAGGGACACTCCTGACACAGCCGAGGAACGCCCTCCTTGCGACCAAATTCTGGGCGCCTCGCC
>ENA-UESH01001417-UESH01001417.1-human-gut-metagenome-genome-assembly--contig:-NODE-1417-length-16832-cov-193.726052_pt1 | contig 16832 bp, 26 predicted proteins | sample MGYA00243001_ERZ508002 | MGnify/ENA primary metagenome ERZ508002 (study PRJEB26167, sample SAMN06115447) | human gut metagenome | host: Homo sapiens | place: China:Anhui | collected 2015-08-07... | reverse complement strand
CACCTTAATTTCTATTGTAACCTGTGAACCAATCTCATTGTCAGGAAGGTAGAAATAATAGGGTACTTGGATTGTTGAATACTGAGTAGCAGATACAGGAGCATCTTTTCCTATGGCAATAGCAGAGATATTACCCTTCTTGATATAGGAAGTTCGTATCTTTTCTGTTGTAATACCATACTCTGAATTGACAGCCCATACTTCAATTTCATGCTTACCAGCTATATAAGTGCCTTTTGAATCAATGATAAACTCGCCAGATGAGTTATTGATGGTCTTGGTCATGGTTTCACTACCATCGCCATTACTTACCTTACAATAGACTGTGGCATTCGCACCCTGGCAATTCACACGTAAAGCCCACTTCCCATCCCTTACGGAAGTCTCTACATAACTGGCATCAAAAGAGAGATTGATTGATACCGTTCTGATACTGAAAGAGAAAGTTCTGCTTTGCCCATGCGTATTCGCCACAGTAATCTTTACAGTATTCGTCTCAGACACAAGATAGTTGGTCAGGTCAACATCATAATTGTTACCAGTTGCCGTGCCAGAAGCTTCAAGTGTCTGTTTCAATTCTGGAATATCAACACCATTTACTGATACCACAAGAGTTCCACTTGTCTCATCCTTTTCGCTTGGTTCTCCGTAATAGCTATTGTAATTGATGGTCGCAATACACTCTGTTCCCTTTACGATAACATCATTAGGTCTCTTTGTTATAGAAGTTCTCAGAATATACTGGAGTTCAGCCTTTGCCGTAGCGAAGTCGTACGACTGTTTGACGTTATCAGCATAGGTCTCCTTGTCATTATACCACTGGCGATAACTGTCCTCATCTGAGAAGAACCTCCAATAGATGAGCGAGTTATTCCCCTCCGGTACTACCTCTTGGTCAATGTAACCGAACTTCCCATCTTTTAAGGAAATCAAGTTATCCTTGATGAGCTTTTGTACCCATTTACCCAAGTAACCTCCCCAATCGGTATTGAGGTCAGTTATTTCCTTGTCTATCTTTTCATCTTTTGAGGAAGCCAAGTTATCCTTGATGAGCTTATGTGCCCATTTACTCAAGTAACCTCCCTGATTTTCCTTGATGTCAGTTATTTCTGTTGCCATATCTTAATTAATTTTTCCAAGTTTCATCATCAATCCAAGGTTTCTCATTTACCCACCATCCACTGCCAAAGCAGCTTCTGATAGCTTGCCAAATAAGTACACTTCCCTTATACACTGCCGAAATCACATTACTTCCTAACCTGATAGCAGAGATTTCTTTATTTCCTAACTTGATCATAGGCTATTCCTCCGTGAGCATATAATAAGTATCGGCTTCCTTTGTTTCCAAAGCCTCGTATGCAGTCTCTGTCATGGTAACCAATTTTGGAACGGATGACGCTATGCTGTCTACACTCTTCTTTAATGTGTCTATACGACTTACCGTATTAGCCAAGTCATGCTTATTGGTGTTGGCGATTTCTGTTGTACTGCTTAATGCAGAATTTAGTTTGATTAAAATCGAAGAGAGATTATCAGAGTCCTTTAGTCCGTCCAAGAACTTGATAATTTCATTGTAATTATCTATAGCTACACTAGTATCACTACTGACAAGGGTTTCAAAGGATTTTTTCAGTGTATCAACGGTACTTTGTGCTTGTTCTGCTTTTGATTTGGCTGTGTCTGCAGTGCTTTTGACGGTTTGAAGTACTTCATTGTCTCCTTTATCTCCTATACTGGATTCGTGTTGCTGTAATATCTGTGCTATATTCTCAAAAAGACCACCAACACGTTCTGCGGTATTTTCTCCTGCCACTGTAGCATTCTTAACCAAAGATGCTATGTCTTTTATTTCTTGTATTGTTGCCATAAGCTGTTTAGATTAACCGATTTTTCGTATTGTACATCCTCCTATGTTTACCTTACTCTTCCCCTGCTCCTTTATGAGTCCGCATACCTTACAGAATACCACACATTCGTCTAAGTAGCTTTTGGCAATTTCGATAATGCCATTATATAGTGTTGACCGTGACTTGTCGGACACATGGTTGGAATATTCGTTTTCTTTGATGTTCATTCCAAACCTTGTGCTTTCAATATCCCCACTCATAACATTCTTTGCATAAACATAATAGGAGAGCGCTTCACGTAAACCCATGAACAAATGCACATCATCATCTTTACTTTTACCATAGTCTTTGCTGTTATATTTTCCACCTTCAAGTAAAAGTAAAATATCCCTATCCTTAATCTCTTCTTTTTCTATCTCGGAAAGTAGGCGTAAATAGAGAGAATCGCCAATAATCGGTTTAACATGAAGTTGTTCCGCTTCTGTTATGAAAGCTTCCAACTTCGTGCTATCAACCATTTTACCTATTGGCCTTCCCAACTTTCTTAGTTGCTCGACAGATAAAATATGTGTCATACCTTACTATTGTTTGTACTGATAAAACTTAATGGCTGTATCTCGTAGTCATCGCTGGAATTTGCATTGAAACACCAATTGTCAAATATACGTTTTAGTTCTCGGCTGATAGCCCTTCGCTCCTTGCTGACGTATGAGTTATAATAAGAATAAGCATCTGTAAGAATATCGCCAGAAAATCCAACAGAGCCTTCCAAAATTCTATACCATGGCTCCTGGGCGAAGGCTATGTAAATTTTCTTCATAGAGCTACCTTCTGTAGACTCAAACTTCTTGTCGAAATTATTTCCTTCTAACGAGACAAACTTAGGTATATCTTCTTCATTTTCCACGGTAACGTCCATTAAAGCACAAGCGTTCTCGTCACCTTGAAATATTCGGAGGCTGTCACTGACGGCATTTTCTTCGTCCTCATTCTCGATAGCTTGTCCTGTTTCCGGGTCTACTCCCACACTTTGCCCTTTTTTATGCACGACCATTCCTGCAACGAGAAAGTTGTTTCTTACATTTCTGTATTTGACGTTATCCAAGCCTTCATCAATGGATAGGTTCGTAACAACTTTATCATAGATAGGCACAGGATAAACAAACTTACCATCCATGGAAAACCACAAGATTTGTCCTCTGTAGTTTTCTATTCCTCCCGACTTAACGATTTGTGCGAGAACTACTTCCTTACGTGGATTGAAGCAATAGATTTTTTTTATATTCTTCTTATCTACTCTGATTGCATTACCTTTTCTCGTTTTCTTTCCCGTCCAATCGGGGTGGACATTGATATAAACGACTTTACCATCTGCACTTTCCTCTTCTAATCTGCATTGCTGAAACGGAACATGGCTGACTTCTACGATTTCGCACATCATGTTATAATTGACATGTAGTGCAAATCCGTGATACAAAGCCATGTCTTGTGCGATAAGTCTATAAAGGTCGTCCACTGTATCACCTCGTCTATTGCAAATAAATTCGGAAAATTCAGTGTTTCTAAGTCCATCACCTTCTATGAATGTCTCGTAACGGTCAAGACACGCTCCACCCACACTGGAGTTTCTGATAAGGTCAAACAAACGTTGTGGATAAAGGTTATCTTTTCCGTATGCTTGAATATTCAAGTAACTCCAATATGGGTCTATATATCTTGGTTGTGGTCTCTTTACGTTATTAATATTCATAAGGCGGTGGACTTATAATTTACTTACTTAATGGTCTTCCTCTTCTTAATGTTGGCTTGTCTTCCTCGTCAGATGGTGTTTCAATCTTCTCTGTTGCAGATGGTTCTTCTTTTGCGGCAGCTTTCTTAACCTCCTCAAGATCGATAGGTTCGTCATCTGGAGCGATACCAAGCTCTACTTTTTTCTTGTTTGCTCTTGCCTCCCAATCAGAAGGTGTGCGTTCGAAAAGGTCTATATCGTTAGGATATTGAGCAAGATGTTTCTCAGCTACTTCATCTGGAATGTTGCTGAGCGTATAAAAGTTTGAACTTCCGAAGCCGTCACTAAGAACGACTCCGGCTTTCAATACGTAATTCGGTGTTGTTGGCATAGTTCCTAATCTTTTAAGTGTTGTTACTATTTCTATGTATGCGTCTCTGTAACAATCAGAGCAGCCACTCCTACGGATAGGCTTTCCACATATTCTATTATATAAACTTTCAATAGCACCCCTCTCGGAAGATGAAAAACCATCATCGTAATGAGGTCTCATCTCCTCGAGGAGTGCCATCGTATTATCATATTCTATCATAAGTTATTATAGGCTAATAATTATGATTCGAGCGTATTTCCTATAAGCAAAGACTCTAATAGCGTTCTTGTTGCCTTTATACTCTCATTGAAGAGGAAAATACCTGCAGAAGGAGCGTTTTCCTCTACCATTGTGACAGCCCAACCTCCATCGGTGTCCTCGGAATACTTCTCGTTCGTGATTTCTGAAGCTGTCAAGCCTTGCTCCAAACCATAAATCTCAAAAGTATTCTTTTTGTCTGCACCTTGGTAGACATTCTCCATAACAAAGACATATCGACCATTTGCTAAGTTGTTGATAATGTTCTTTACCACATCTGGGCCTGAGTCCAAAACAACAATAGATGCTGTCTTTGTGAATTTGTTAGCATAAGTACCCGTGGCCATCTCTGCCTTGGTGCCAGTATAAGGTGTCTTGCCAGGCACGTAAGCCGAGTAAGCCTTGGCACCTTTCTGCAAGGTGAGAGCTTTGACGATAAGATTATTTGACTCGTCCCTTTGGATCGAGTCAAAATCTATATCATCAAAGTTCATGATGTATGCTCTGTTTCTCAAGCCTTGCACCTGTGGATTGTCGCATGATGCTCCAATGTTCTGTGCTAATTTGTAATCACAAGCTTCTGTTGGCATATACTACCTCCTTTCTTAAAGTGCGATCTGAACGAGCTCATCCTCACCTATGAGGGTGTCAATATCTCCGCCAACGTAGATTGAGTTCTTTCGTGTCTTATGGTCGAAAGTGATGTCAAGCTGACCGAACAAGTCCGTGTCTGATGTACCGACGAGCAGGTTGTCTGGATTGCAAAGCACTGCACGGTGTGGCAAATTGTACTTGGTTCCATCATCCTCGTACTTCTTAATCATTCGGTCCCAAATGTCAAGAGCGAATATCTTAACGCCATCATACTGAGATACCAAGATACCATCCATCAATTTATCCGTAGTAAGCTGATACTTAGTGCGACGATACACATCCGCACGAAGAGCTTTGAAGAGGGAATTTGTCATAAGGATGGCATGGTCCTTATCAAAGATACGACCGTCTGCGTCTGTCAGCAATGTGTCGATGATGTTAATAGCTACGCCCTCATCACGAATCTTGCTTTTCTGTTCTGCGTATGTCGCTTCTTCGTTTGCAGCAATAGCTGTCTTCTGGGCTGCGTTGGATGCAATGATAGCCTTCAGGCGCTTCCAAAGGCCATCGCAAGGCTTGAACAACTTTGGTTCAACACCAGCTTTGAGCACACCTGATTCGGTTGCCAACTTCGCGTCAGTATCACCAAACCATGTGAATCGCCAGAACATGTCTGTGATAGCCTTCTGCAAGAGAGGAATGAGGAACTTATCCCAATAAGGGGTGTCCTGCAAGTCTCCACGCATAGTACCTGGCTTCATGCCATACTTGGCGAGGGTGTTTGTCAGCTCCTTGTAGCAGAACTCCTTAGGAATCTCCCATTCACCGAGTTTCCACGCCTTCTCATAGCCATGGATTTTAACGTTGGAGTAGGTTGGGTCGCAACCACCACCTGCCTCGCCTACGTCATCGATGGAATCAATCCAACCGAGTTTCTTGCCGTTCTCGGCTGACTTGACAATTCTAACTACCTCTTCCAAGTTAGGGTCGTTGAAAGTGGAGGTGAAGAGCAATTCGTTAAGGTCACGAATCGCTCCATTGTCAACTGTAAAATTATTGAAATCAATTAACTGTGCCATAAATCTTTCTTACGTTTTATTAATTCAACAATAAGTTACTTGCGAGCGTTGCGCTTTGCCTCTTGCTCAGCTTTCTTATTAGCGAGCATCTGCTGAGTCTTTGACAAGCCCTTGTTATTACCACCGTCACCATGTGCGACAAACTGACGATTGCCCGCATGGTATGTGGATGCCAGGTTACAAACAGTTTCAAGCCATGCCTTGCCACCAGCCTTTGCCACTACATCAAGGATAGAGGTTTCCTCGTCTGTCTTCTGCGACTTGATGAGGTCTTCCTTTTCCGATTTCAGGCTATCGTTCTCAGTTCTCAAGCTCTCGTTCTCGGACTGCAAAGTTTCGTTGGTGGCTGTCAACTCATCGACCTTGGCCTGCAGTGCCGAAATCTGCTCGTCCTTGTCATCATTGTTTTCGCCACCGCCATTTTCTCCTCCGTTGTCTGCAGGAGTGATAGAACTGATAAGCTCGTCCTCAACGACAATAATGGTACCATCATCAAGGGTATAGGTACCGTTAGGGTAAGCTTTATCGCCAACCTGTGGGTCTCCATCCTCACGCTCCACGGTAAACTCCGTTCCGTCGGCAGCGGTTATCTTCTGGTCGAGTGGAACTGTAACATCTTCAATCTTGGCTACACCAGCCAAAGCAAGCAAGCGCTTTACGAGCTTGTTCTCAATTGTAATTTTCTCTTTTGCCATTTTGTTATGATATTTGTTTGGTTTTTTACTTGCAGTATTAGGTGCGATGGTGTCTGTTATGAAACCTAACTCCTTTGCTTTATCCATATCAATGAACTTATCTTCGTTCATGATGGCTTGCAACTCACCTCTGTCTGCTCCTGTTCTCTCAACATAAACATCTAAGATTCTGTTCTGCTCTTCCAATAGCGAAGACTCTTGTGCAGTCAGTTTACCTTTCATCTTAGCGATCTCGTCTGCTGTTAAACGTTCGCTTGAATAAACATCAACCCACTCAACCGCTGGATTGTGGATGCACATTCTCGCATTCTCGTAGGCATATCGTCTCTCTTTTGGTGCAGCAAGCAAGATGATGGTAGCCATGGAAGAACAATTACCTTCGATGGTAGCGGAAATCTGCTTTCCAGACTGACGCAATTTGTCGTAGATAGCCCAGCCCTCCAAGCAGTTGCCACCAGGGCAGTGGATAAGGAGCTCTATGTTATTATCCCCCTCCTCCATTTTCTCCAAGAAATCCGTGATGTCTTTGTAGCATACGCCGTCTGTACCAAGCCAATCTCGGTACATGACTTTTGTCTCTTCATCGACAATTTCGTTATAAATCTTTAATTGTGCCATTTGAAAAAATTATACTTTTACACTCGCAAAATTAAAAATAAATAAGGTATGAACGAGCAAGACTACTATGTAAAGCAGTGCAACCATTATTGCAGAAAAGATAACAAAAAAGCCGCTCTATCTATCACAGACAAAGCGGCTTGGAACAATTATTTTCAATATTCAAGAATCTATTTACTTTTGAATGCGTCTAACAATCCGTTTTTATACATTCTGACCTCTTTCTTTAAGTATTCCTGTATATGTTTCAATCATAAATTCGAACCATCTTTTTTTAGAAAGATAATCAGTACAATTTATCTTTCGCTTACAGAAATCGACATCGTTCTGAGCATTAAGGTATTTGTACAGATAGAAATATGAAATGATGCGACGTGTAGCTCTATCCTTGTCTATGTCATCACACAACTTCGATAAATCATCGTTCCGCTTCATCAGTTCAGCATTGTGTTGTGCAAGCTTGTCGTTAATATGCGATTGCGCCCATAACATGAACCAAAGGAAGCTGAACATCATTACTACCAAGCAATCAGTCCAATGCCCATAAATACCTGCGAATAAGCTCCAGCCTACACACCAAACAAAAGCAATCAGCACTATCCACTTCCTAAACCATTTCTTTAATTTTGTTTTCATTTCTTTGTTTTATTAATAAAATACTCACCATAGGCATCAATGAGGTCTTTTTCTGTGATACCTCTCACAAGACAATCATTTGCGAAATCTAAGCGTACATTTTCAAGCCTTTGCACCTTTGTGTATCGTTCAGAATATTTCTGAATAAGGTCAGCTACTACTATGTAAGCTTTGATTTGCGACTCTTTTAGCATATCTATGCTTATAAATGTCTTGCAAATATTAATACCTCGTTTGCTGTCAACCTTTTGCAAGTATAGCCCCATAGAGGTAGCTATAACCTTGCTCGTTTCATTTTTATAAATACGCACCGTATAAGCAACTTCACGCTCGATATGAGCAAGCACACGATTGATAGGCATACTGCCAACGCCTAACGCACGTTCGGCATATCTGTGTAAGAAATGAGGAGTATATGAAAATTGCTCCATGTTATTCTCTTCATCTGTGAGAACAGCAACGCAAACATAATCGTTGGTTTCCTTGCAATAGATGAACATATCAAAGTAGTAGTTTCTGATACTGCTTCTATTTACAAAGACGCAAACCTTGTATTCAGTCTGTTCTTTTGTCTTAAAATCGTAACACTGCGTGGTGTACTCCTTCATACCTTTTCGAAGCTCACGCAAAAGTTTTCTTGCCTTGTCGGACGCGAACTTTTCAAGTTTCGGTTTATCTTTTTTGAATATCTCAAAAAGCTCTCTACCTGTCATTGAACCTGTAATCATAACTAAAGATGTTTTTTGGCTTTTTCGTACAATCCAAGGAGGTATTCGTCTGTAAACTCTTTGTCCTCGTGCAATCCAAATCTAAAGAATTGTTCCTTAGTTAGGGTGCTGACACCATACTCTCTTCCTATCATGGCGATACCTCTAAGAGAGCCGTTTTTTCTAAAGCTTTCGATAAGTTCACGCACATAGCATATAAATTTCCTTTCTTGCGTGCTCATTTCGGCATTAATACCATATATCGTTATCTCTTCTTCCTTCTTTGGTGTTATTTCCTCATGACCGGCAATGGCATCTGAGCAGAAATCTTCAATTTTGTTGTATGTGCGGCAAATAGTACCCCTAACGGAATCTAAAATATTCTTCGTTTTTTGTAACTCGCTTGTAAGTTTTGAGATTTTGTTTGCCTGACTGGTAACTTTATCTCCACGTTGTATGTATTTGGCTTTGAGTACATTATACTGATGCTCCCAATCTTCCCCATCGATATTCTTTTTATCGTTGAAGTGCTTTAGCATATTCTTGTACAGAATATCCTTCTTCTCTAATTCTTCCTTGAAATGATTTTCATTGACTTCAAGTCGTTTTTTCAACTCAGCGTTTTCTTTCTTGAGAGAATCACACTCGGATTGCTTTTTGTCGTAGTTACGTAGCACCATTCGAAGCTGCTCTTCGTTTGGCAAATCTTTGTTTCTAATCATATTTCTAATTTAATTGAAAGAGGCCTCGTAGGAAGCAACCTCCTGGTTAGTTGAACATTCTTATTGTAGCTATCTCGCTAAACTTTAGCTTTGATAATCTGTTACATGTCTGCCAGTTCTTTATTGGCCATTGTAATTTCCTTATTTGTATTTTCTGTAATTATAAAGTTTCTCGAAAAAAGCACGCAGAGACTTATATTTCTCCAAATTAGCCGTGTATTCGGAGTGAGGATAAGAAAAAAAACATCCTATTTTAGCGATTTCCTCAAATTCTTTAAATCTCTTGTCATAGCCAAGAAGTTTTATCAAGTCTTTAGGATAACACCAGACAATCTGTAATTTCTGAGGCTGGTTCTCTCCTGAAGGAAATCTGACACTGCTAATATCAAAATAACTCTCTGCGTTTGTAAAACGCATGAGTTCTATATCTGGCTGATTTTCACCTCTTCTTACATCTCTAAAGAAAACGAAAATCTCGTTCTTACCACACGGCTCGTTAACAGGATGAAGAATACTGCTAATCCGTTCTTTCTCGTCTTCTTTGCTCTGCTTATAGCCTTTCGTGTAACCTTCTACGAAAGCATTACGACAAACCATTGAGATGGTTTCGGTGCAGTTGGCAAGACCTAATGGGCATTTGCCACAAGCATGACTTTTGCCGTTTGCTCTTAAAGCTTTTTCTTGAATATCCATAACTTTAAATTTAAATGTTTTGTTTATTATTTGCAGTTACAAAGGTATAAATAAATTATCATATACGCAAATGCTCCGTCATTTATTTTTTCATTTTTTCGGCTTCTCCTTATTTTTCGGTTCTCCTTTGATATAATGAGCACATTCATTATTGACTGTTCCTCTTATAATCCACCATTCGGCATAAGGACAAGTGAGGCATATAGGCTTGCCTTGTAGGTCTATATGCTCATGTTTCCATTGCCAGGTAGCGCAAGCGCACTCGCTACAAATTTGGTTTACTTGCCTTTTCTCTTTTTGCCATCATCTACGACTTTAAGGATTTTTGCAAGTGGTTCTTCGCCATAGGTTCCGTAATCCATCGGGTTATCAGAATCAACAGTGATGTTGCTACGTTGTCCTGCCGGTCTCTCCTTCCATAAAGCATGACGGAACACACGATGCAAGTCAAATAAGGTGTCAGCATGGCTATCGTAGTTGATTCCATAATAGTGGAATTTATCGCACTTCCAACAAAGCTGGCGCAATTCATCAATATGCTTCTCTACTTTTGCACACACATCATACCATTCTTCAGGAAGCGTTCTGAGCGCACCTTTGATGTTATTCTCCTTTTTGTACTCACGTTCCCAAGCATCAAGACAATCGTACTCTAAGGACAAGCCCAGCTGTCCAATAATCTGTCTGTCTGCCTTCTCGCAAGCGTAGGAGAGTAATTGTAGCTGTCTCTCCGTCACTTCTATCTGATATTTCTTCATATAGCTTTATTTAAATTTATACTTTTATATTTAGCGTTCCTGTTCTTTTTGTATTCTGATATGTAATGCAAGCACTAAAGGCATCACAGAGGTATCGTACACGAGGTTAAGGTTTGATAAGAATAACTCGCTCAATACTTGTATGCCTTTGTGCTTGAATGATTACACGTAATCTACTTCATAAATATAAAAATCATCTAAATCTTCGGATTGTTCCCATGTTAATTTATCATTACCAACCTCTTCTTGTATTGCCTTTAAAGCTTCTTCTTGGTTGGGGAAGTATTGGCTCCCGTGTTCTGGCGTGTCTACGATGATGGTGTCATGGAAATACTTCTCGCATGAATCATTGCTTTGAAACAACCCACAACCTAACTCTTCTGCTATCCAATATAGATTGCAGTTGTACTTCTCTGCCAATTTCTCGAAGAGTTCATTGCATGGTGACCAAGCTGTGTATGCTGATACTTCAAACGTGAGCCAATTATCGTCATAAGGGCAAATGTTAATATCACACAAATTAAACTCACCACGACAGCTAATCTTATCTGGATCCAAATCTAAGGCTTTCTCTGCAATATATCCAAGCCAGTTTGGCTGAATGTGCCAATCGTGGTAATTGGTACATTTAGGCTTGTCTTTTGCTATCTTCTCTAACAGTGAGTGAAGGGCACGAATCAGTGTGCCCTCACCTTCGAAGATATATTCTGTACTACATGTGTTTGCCATTACTTTTCTCCTTTCTCTAATTGTTTTGCCAAATCGAGCGTTTCTTGCTTAACTCTCTCTTTATTCCAATTTTCCTTGTTGTCGCCCCAATGAATCGTATCAAACCCAAGTATGAACCAATCATCGGGAATCTCTTTCTGTTTATCATCAAGGAACAAAAGCTCTTTTCTTGCAAAGATTCTTTTTCCAACAAATTCTGGTTTAAACTCTCGCAATCCTGAGCAAGTGGTTTTTCCGTTAGTGACGAACTCAGCGAATGTGATGCCTCCATGGACGGACAACGACTCTACTTCTGGGGCGTAGTAAGGTAAACCATAGTACTTATTTGTTGGAGGTATGGCAACATATCCGTTTGCTTCTCCGCAATTTTCAAAACCTTCTGGGAAATAAGGAGCAATATTGACGATAAAAGGAATAACTTTCATAACTTAATAACTTTTTATATTTGATATTTATTTGTATTAATCAGAAAAGATAGAAAACTAAGCATCTTTCGTATTTAACTCTCTCCATTTCTTTCTCAGCCCACGGATAACTGCTGCGTGAACAATCAAAACAGTTTTGATGTCACTGAGTAATTCTGAATCACCAAGAACCTTGCCTACCTGGATATAGAAGTTAGCACGAGACCCTCTGCTTGTGTCTTCCAAATCAAAATCTCCAGTAGTGCCGATATTTGTTATAAACCGCTTGCCTTTACCTGTGTCAAAGTTGTCTTCTTCTAAAGACAACTTCAATGTACTCCAACGAGCAGTCTCTTCTTTCTCAGGGTCAGTATAAATAACCAACGTAATTGAAGCTTGGTCGCTATCTACACTTGATGTGCCAACACGAAAATCCGTCTTTGACACCAAGTTGTTTACAACGTCTTCAAGTAACTTGTAGTCATTAGTGATAGCCTCCTTAATCTTTTCTGCTGATGTATATTTTATTGTAGCCATAATTTTAAATTTTAAAGTGTTATTATTTGCGTTATTGAAGTTGGGAGCTTTAGGCTACCCAACTCATTAGTTCATTTTCATCGAAATCGTTCTCGGTTACACAACCTTCATTATTCCAACTTTCAACATTCACAATATAGAGTTCCTTAGAGGTCTCTATAAAAGCACCTGTACCATTGAAGTAATCGGACTCACAATAGCCTTCTGTTTCCATCTTGCACTCTATAGCGATAGTTTCGTTACCTTTATCGTATTCAATGTAATTAGAACCTTCAGAAATTTTTTCTGAAATTGCTCTGTAATCAATGCTGTTTAATTTCATAATCTTGAATGTTTAAAGTGAACATTGTTTGTTTATTATTTACATTACAAAGATAAGTGCTTTTTATCAAATACGCAAATAATTTGCAAGTTTTTTCTTCAAAAATGAAAAATAATTGCAGCGCATCATCACGACGAACTGCAATTTCCATTTGTTACTATGAGTTTAAATAAATAATTCTAATTTTAAGTATAACACCCTTGCGCACATCTTGCTGGGTTCCTGCCTAATTTGCATTCATAATAATCATACTCCGGGCTGATAGGAGAGAAATGATATTTGCAATACTCGCAATTTGAGCAATACTGCTCTTCTGTACACGTTATCATAGGCATTACCACATATCGTTTTCACTAAATCCATTCATGTGGATTTCTTTCTTTTCGTGGTCTATCTCAATATCAATAGCAGCTGACCAGTTGTATTTGCGCTGCATTTCGTCTTCAAATGTTCCCATCCTCCAACCTCCAGGTTGAAGGATCTTACGCTCTCCTTCACGATTAATTTCATACTCTCCAGCTCCACGATAAGCGAAACCACTTCTCCAAAAGACTCTGTATGTAGGATATGCAGCCAACACTTCCTTACATTTTTTGCTGCCTACTAAACTGAAATTCTCAATGTTCTTTTCCATATCTTTTTGTTTTTAGTCCTCAATTTTAATAATGTAAAGCCATTCGTCATGGTCAACATCATTCGTTGGCGCATTACATACGTCAATGGTATCTCCACCTCTAAACTCCATAGGCATATTCTTGTCTAAGAAATCTGTTACAATATCATCACATAGCGAGTTCTTCGTAGCCCACACCTGCAGATAGATGCCATCAGCTACCTTGTCTCCACATTCTTGCCTCTTTATACCAAAGGCAAACTCATAACTTTGTCCGTGGATTTCATCTACACTGAATGAAATCTGCTGTCTACTGAGTATATCAAAGAACTTTGCAAGGATTGTTGCTTTCATTTTTTTGATTTTTAAGTAGGGGAGAGGTTAATCTCCCCTTGGTTAAACTTAATCTATAACTTCTTCTACTCCCAGGAATGTTGCAATTGAGAAAGAGCGGAAAGCCTTCTTCTCCAGGTCGAAGTAACATACGGTAGAGTAGCAAGGCTTGCGGTTACCCTTCTTTGTGTAATCGAAATTGAGTTTCAGCGTAGCCAAAGCCTCACGTACAGAACCATCAGCTTTGATGTAGTGAATCTTAACCTTGTGTGAGTACATGATAGCTTTAGCTTTCATTGCAACCCATGCCTTGTGCAATGCTTCTGACAATGTCTTTGCTGACTTAGCCTTTAACATAGCCCAAGCTGATTTCATTACATTTGACTTGTTAACTCTTACTGAATTTGTATTATTTGTTGCCATAATCTTTATGAATTTAAAGTGAATGTTATGTTTATTATTTACACTACAAAGATAGGCATTTTTTATCAAATATGCAAACTTTTGAGTAACTTTTTTAATCAAATATGAAAGTTTTTATGGCACGCTTACGTTGAAGTAAGAAAGCAAGTTCTTTCTTCTCTCTATATACAACTCCTTCCATATAAAACCGCAACATTTCCTTTCTGAGCAAAACCCCTTGAAAACGCATTGAGGTTGACAAGCCTCTGCAAGTTCTGGCTCAATCTTAGATAGCTCATAGACCACTTTACTCCATATAGTCCTCGTCACAGAATCTGCCTTCCGACACAAGCGCAAGCGACTGATGTTGATAACCTCCTGAGCGTTGAGGCTGAGCTGCATGTTTACCGGAGCATCTTGCGGCATTTCGTTGCGAGAAACCTTTGAACCGGTAATATCAGGTCTTGACGTACTCACAAATGGCTGTGCATGAACGTGGCGAACGAAATGCCCCATGTTGCAATAGGGTATGCCATATACCTTAATGTCAAATTCCAAAAGTCGGAGAGGGGAGTGCTCACTGACAATCATCTGCTTCTTGAACTCTTGACTTGGTTCCTTACCCAATCCTTCTTTGCGTTGGGTGAAGCGAGCGGCATCGACCACTCGTTCCCAATCTGTCAACTTTTTAATTTCTATTTTAATGTTTTCAATCATAATTAAACCTCCAAATATTTAAATCCACGAAATGGTTTGCACTCGATAGGCTCTTTGAAATAATGGAACTTACCACTGCGCTGAATAAAGTTGCCATTCCACCGCTTGCCAGTAGTCGTACATTCAAAGTCTCCTTTCTTGGCATAACCAACGATGTTGTGCTAACCTATAATCTTTCCATTATAACACAAATAACATCGTTTGATGCTTTTTATGTCCTTTGGTAAGTTTGGAACCTTAAAGTTTAATACATGGCTTCTATCTTCTACAGCCTTTAATTCTTTCTCGTAATCTTCCCACTTGATTTTCTTGGGAATAGTAATACAAATCGCTTTCATTCCCTAATTTCTTGATTTATAAAAATGCAAATAACCTATGGCATAAGGTATGGTTACAGAACGAGACACGCAAAACACTACAGACTCTTGCTGCTCGTTATCCCATTCGTTTAGCCACTCTAACTTCAAACCTATAATGGATAGCTTTGACTTGATTACTTCTACAGTCTTTATGCACTCTTCTTTTGAGTTAAACAATAGTCGATCACCATACTCTTTTAAAACGTTCTCAACTCTTGCCGAAAGGTCTTTATCTCTTTCTTGACCAGGGGCAAATATTCCAAAAAACTTCATTTCCGTAAAATTTTAATAAGTTCTACTAATCTTTTATTATCTTCCGTTAACTTAGCAACCTCTAATTTAAGTTGCTTAATTTCATGAATATAAGAAAGTTGTTCTAATGTTCCCATTATCTTTCTTCCGTATTTCTAATATTAACTTTTTTATACGCTACTCTTCTTTATCATCTTTCGGCTTTTCAATCAAGAACCCGATGCTGGCGTGAATATTACCCAACTTATACCATTTCTGACTGAGGGTCATCACGTAACTACTGAAGGCATTTTCTTCAATATCTAACTCGAAATCTTCATCAGTATCAGGTTTACCATGCCTTACATAACCTTTGCCAGGAGTATAGACAAGACGATAATAAACACCATTCTTACATAGATACAAACCGCTATTCTCGCAATCAGATGACCAGAACTCCGGCTTGCTAACATAACAAAGCATCACATCGCCATCGTAGATAGGGATATATGATTTCTTACCCTCATTCTTACCTACATAGTCCTTGGCATCGACATTATCTACCTGATGGGCAATAGTCATCAAAGTGTAGCCGTTTTTTATCATTTCGGCTATCTCGATAAACGTAACCTGACATTGTAGATCAAACTCCTGCCGGAAATACTCTCCATCCTTATTAATAAAGATTGCGAGAATATTCGGCTTTCCGTCCTCGTCGTTGGCATTGGCGTTCTTGATAAGACTATTCAGCGTCTGTAATTTGCGAGCTTCCTGCGCCATACTTACCATGGCATAGAAGTAAGCATCTGATTTTTCTCTGATACACCAATACTGCCCGGAAGCCACCTTGCGCAAATAGCTGTACATGTCCATCGCCTCACGCTCCGAAATGTCATGCTGCTGGCATACAAACTTGTATTGGTCTGGATAAAAACCTTCCACCAAATTGCAGAATGCCTGCATATTTTTGATGGTGCTTACATATTCTTCTGTTTTCATACGCTAATCATTTATTTTTAAATTTCTCAAAATAAAACTCTACAGGGGCATCAAATGCAGGAATAAGTAAACCGTATGCAATACTCATGTTTACTTGAAATTTAGCTGCACCTCTCAGCAACCCTTCTGCCTGTTGCTTTATGGCATTTCTAAACTGTTCGACGCTCATATCACGTTTACGAAAATTACAGGCACGGCAAGAAGGCATATAGTTACTGATTTTATCTTCACCGTGGGAAACTATAAATTTTCCATCCTTAGCACTCCAGCGATAGTAATGACCTCTATTTTTAGGAACAATATGATCGACCTGCATGTCCTCGTACTTAATTGATTTTCCACAATAAGCACAATGACCATCATACATTTTGTAAACACGAAGCCGTTCTTCTTTCTTCATACAATACTCTGTTAATTCTTATGTAATCGATTGAAAATGAGAGAGTTAATTAACGTAATATAACTAATAAAATTTGG
>ENA-UESH01001412-UESH01001412.1-human-gut-metagenome-genome-assembly--contig:-NODE-1412-length-16885-cov-6.943717_pt1 | contig 16885 bp, 16 predicted proteins | sample MGYA00243001_ERZ508002 | MGnify/ENA primary metagenome ERZ508002 (study PRJEB26167, sample SAMN06115447) | human gut metagenome | host: Homo sapiens | place: China:Anhui | collected 2015-08-07... | reverse complement strand
GCGCGCATAATTTGTTCGCTGAAAGCGAACAAATTCCACACTTGCAGACTGAGAAGTATTTTCGCCCAGGTACACGCCCCGGGCGAAAATGGATTGCATTTGATTTGCCGCCTGCGGGCGGCAAACTCTGCGAGGCTTTTTTGACAGATCGACACCCCCACGGGGCGCATTTTTTACGAAAGTGTTGCATATAACACAGATTTTTTGCCATAAAAAGGATATAATACAATTGAGATTTTAGGGGAAAGAAGGTATCCTTATGTTCTGCACAAGAAAGGTCAATGACGATTACACCTGGGTGGGGGCCGACGGCCGCCGCCTGGCTATGTTCGAGGGCGTCTATGACGTGCCCCGGGGCATCTCCTTCAACAGCTATCTGCTGATGGACGGGAAAACGGTGCTGTTCGACACCGCCGACGCCTCCGTGTGCCGCAGCTTTCTGGAAAACGTGGCCCACGGGCTGGGAGGCCGGGCTTTGGACTATCTGGTGGTGCAGCATATGGAGCCGGACCACGCCGCCGACATCCGGGACCTGCTGGCCCGGCACCCGGAGACCACCGTGGTGTGCTCCGCCGCCGCCAGGAATATGCTGGCCCAGTTCTTCGGCCCCGGGTACGAGGGCCGCGTCAGCGTGGTGAAGGAGGGGGACACCCTCTGCACCGGGCGGCACACCCTGCACTTTGTGGCCGCGCCTATGGTCCACTGGCCGGAGGTGCTGATGACCTATGACGAGACGGACAAGCTCCTGCTGACGGCGGACGCCTTTGGCACCTTTGGGGCCCTGAACGGCGCGCTGTTCGCCGACGAGGTGAACTTCCACCGGGACTATCTGGACGAGGCCCGGCGGTATTACACCAACATCGTGGGCAAATACGGGACCCAGGTCCAGGCGGTGCTGAAAAAGGCCGCCGGGCTGGACATTCAGATGCTGCTGCCCCTTCACGGCTTCGTGTGGCGGCAGGATCTGGGGTATATCCTGGGCAAATACGACCTGTGGAGCCGGTATGAGCCGGAGCAGCGGGGCGTGGTCATCGCCTATGCCTCCGTCTACGGCGGCACGGAGAACGCCGCCAACATCCTGGCCTGCCGCCTGCGGGAGCAGGGGGTGCAGGTGGAGATGTTCGACACCTCCGTCACCCCGGCGTCCTATATCCTGGCGGCGGCCTTCCGGTTCAGCCATGTGGTGCTGGCGGCTCCCACCTATAACGGCGGCGTGTTCGTCACCATGGAGAACCTGCTACACGACCTGACGGCCCACGGCCTCAAGGGCCGCCGGGCGGCGTATATCGAAAACGGCTCCTGGGCCCCCACCAGCGCCCGGGGGATGCAGAAGCTGCTGGAGCCCCTGAACTGGGAGACGGCGGCGGACACCGTGACCCTCCGCTCCGCCCTGCGCCAGGGGCAGCAGGAGGACCTGGAGCGCATGGCCGCGCAGCTGGCCGAAAGCGTGAAGGCGTAATATATTGTCGAAAATCAGCAACATAGGATGCAAAAACGGACACACCGCCTCGTGGAGACGGTGTGACCGCTTGATTTATGCGTTGTGCTCTATGGCCTCAGGCGCAGCTCAGTTCTGCTGTTCCTTGATGGCAGCCTGTGCGGCGGGCGGTGCGGCTGTAAGCGATGCCAAGGGGAACACAACGACAACCACTTACGACAAAGGCCGGGTGACGAAAAAAGTCTTTGCAAATAAGGGGAGTCTCTTGTATACTTATGCAGAGTGGATCCCCTATGTATGATTTTGCTGAAATGCAGGAGGAGTTATGCAAGCTGTCTTTGATTTTGTATCTGGAAAGATGCCATTTGATGAATTCTACGAATTCTACCAAAGCAACCCCTCTGTCAGCGCATGGCTAAACCAACTTACCAACTTTAATGAACCATATCCTCCTGTCATTGAGCGGAACATTTCTTTCCGCAGCGTGTACAATATTGTCCGAAAAAAAGGCGAAAAAATATCGGATTATCTTGCCCAAATAGTATACAACAGTAAGCTGAAGGGTTTTGATTTAGCTGCCACACAATGCGGATGGTTTTCTGGGGTAGCTACTCCGGTACTTATGGCATACCCTACTCTTAAGCCGACCAGGATCTATAAGCAAAACGCCGATTATTATTTGAATGCTCCGGGTAATTCCATTGGTGGGAGCGAGGTTGACGAGTTTATGTGCCAAATCCTCGACAAATTTCCCCCAACGATGAAAGTGGCAGAACGCACTAAAGCCGGTAAAGAAGCTCTGTGGAAAGCCTTTCACATCAAGGATCGGAAATTTCCTCGTTGGGCACAGGGGGCCGACTGGCCTATGGGCAAGAACTCTCCCATGGAGTATCTTGGCCAGCGCCGGGACGGAGAACTGGTAGAGCTGCGCTTCCGGGATGTAGACACCGGTGAAGAACGTACCGTGGAGCAGTATTATTAAGGCACGTGTCTCCGCAGGGGATTTTCCCCTGCCGGGACAGAACGCAGAGAACGATTATAATGCAGGAGGATTTATGCAAGCTGTCCTTGATTTCATATCTGGAAAGATGCCATTTGATGAATTCTACGAATTCTACCAAAGCAGCCCCTCTGTCAGCGCATGACTAAACCAACTTACCAATAATTCAGGTGATTTGTTGTGAAATTTTCAGACTTTTTCTGGCCGGACAGTTCCCTGGAGCAAGTCAGCATTCGCTACGATGTTGCGGAGTTGATTATCTGGAATTGCAACACAAACTGCAAGGTCATTGTGCAATGCAAAGGCTTCATAGGTATGACAGATTTATGTCTCTGGGATGATCAGATCATACTCCAAGCGGAATGCCAGAATATACCATGGCCGGATGTGATTCACTCTCAAGACACCTTTTTGCGATCTCTATGCAAAGCGTATCCGTGTTCCTCACAATGGGATGAAAGACGGCTCGAGGATGGTGTGGTGGTGTTAAGCGTTCTTTTAGCAAATCACATTCGCTTCCGCCTGTATTGTCAACGGATTGACGTAGCTGCCTGTGGAAAACATGCCAATAGCAATTGAAGCTGAAGAAAGCGTATCGCTATGAATGCCCCTGTTTTCTTGCGAAAACATGGGCTATGACAAGTGCTCTGATCCAAAATGGGTAAAAAACAACGGTCACACCGCCTCACGGAGACGGTGTGACCGCTTGATTTATGCGTTGTGCTCTATGCCCTCAGGCGCAGCTCAGTTCTGCTGCTCCTTGATGGCAGCCTGTGTCGCCCTTATGTACGGCAGGGGAACATTCCCCTGCTACGCTGATCGTGGCTGTGCTTTTTCTTTTTCCTCCCACCGTGCAATGCAGCGGATCGTCGGGATTGCCATTGAAGCGGAGATACCAGTCAAAGCCGTCCTTTGAAGCAACAATTTTAACAACAAAGGCTTCAATTACACTTTCCGGAACATCCTTGTCATCCCAATTTGTGTACTGCTCCAGCGCATATTGCAGAACGGTCAGCTTTTCAGCATAGTCCTCAATTTGAATTTCAGGCTCTTGTTTGCTTTCGAGTTCCTTGATTTCTGAATCCAGCCTCTGCATCGTCAATTCAAGCTCGGATGTTTTCTTTTTGAAAAGGTCTTTGCTGATTTCGCCGTCTGCCCGCATTTCAATAAAGTTATCGAGCTTAGTATTCAGCTTTTCAAGTTCTGCTCTTTTGCATCGCAGAACTTCAGTATTATCCTCTCGGCTTTCTGTGTCACCTATATGCGCTTCAAGCATAGAATTCGCCAAAGCCAAAACCTTATCTTTTTCGGCAAGATAGTTCCTGAATATATAATTTGCCATCATCTGTAGCCGCCATTCGGGTATCATCGGAGTTTGGCATATTCCGTCAAGTGAAAGTCCACGCTTTTCCCGACTTTCGTAGGAGCCGGTATGAACAGAGCTATAGCACTGATATGCGGCATTTGCCACCCTGTCTTTTCTGTCCCACACCCGCATACTGAATTTGTGCCCACACTCACAAATAAGAAGCTTTCCCCATACGGTAGTGCGTGGCCTTTTGCCGGTCGTCTTTCTTCCTGTGTCAAGGTTTTTGCATTTGCTTCTTTTGCTTTCCATAATGATTTGCACCCTTTCATAATCTGCCACCGACACCAATGCTTCGTGCGATCCCTGTACCTTTGTAAATTCAATCTCACCGTAATTTTTGACCTTCTTCTGCGTCAGATAATCCGGCGTATATTCCTTATGGTATGTGATGATACCGCAATAAAAGGAATTTTTGAGAATATGGGAAATGACTGTACAATGCCATCTGTCGAGGCCCGCAGAGGTTTTTCGACCTCTGCGTTCCAGCTCGTCCTTGATCTGCATAAGTCCCATTCCGTCAAGATACATCGCATATATCATTTTTACCGTTTTGGCTTGCTCAGGCTCTACCGTCCACTCAACTTCCCTTTTGTTATCATCTACGATTTTAGCCACTCGCTTATAGCCCAGAATATTACCATTACCATAGATGACACCGTTGTTCATAGAGGTCTGCTGACCGCTTTTTACACGGACAGAGGTTTTGCGGCTCTCGTCCTGCGCCAAGGTTGCCATAATGGTGAGCCGCAGCTCGCCGTCCCCGTCAAAGGTCTTTATATTATCATTGATAAAGAACACCTCGACGCCGAGCGACTTCAACTGTCGGGTGTACTGCAAGGTGTCAACCGTATTCCTCGCAAAGCGTGACACCTCACGGGTGATAATCATATCAAATTGCTTTTTCTTCGCATCTGCAATCATTTTCATAAACTGCGGACGCTTCGCCGCAGAAGTTCCCGTTATTCCTTCATCGACATATTGACCGACCAAAGTCCATTCCGGTCTTGCGGCAAGGATTGGCCTGTACCAATCCATCTGATTTTCAAGAGCTGAAATCTGCGCTTCGTGCTCGGTTGAAACACGAGCATAAATTACCACTCGCTTTTTTACAAAATCAGAATTGATCATGCTGTTGCCTCCTCCTTTTTATTTGAATTTCCGATGACGAAAGCCGTAACATCAACAATGTCGGCATATTCGTTCAGTATATTTCGGTACATAAAATTCGGTACTTTACCGTCCTTATAAAGCTGCTCTATGAGCTTTAAGGCGGCAAAACAATAGTCCGGATTTTTGCTCATTTCAATTTTATTCATTGTATGCCTCCTTTACAAATGTGCGAATTATCTCGCATCTCGCCGGCGGATGAGATATTTGCGGTAATGCTCGCAGGCTTTGAGGACGAAGTCCTCAAGCTGGCGCAGGTCGGCGTTCGGCGCAAATTTCCGAAGCTTTTCGGTGGGTATCTTCACGGTTTCCCGCTGATTGGCTTTTTCTTCCGACATAATGGTTTGAATGGCTGCCTTGGTCAGTGTCCCTTCCCGGTCGGCCTTGTGCATCCGCCACGCCTGCGAATAGGACGGGGTGCAGTCGTTGATGGCGCATTGCTCCAAAACCGCTCGCTGATTTTGCTCGTCAAGAAACGAAAGCTCCACACCGACAGACAGGGCGATTTCACCTTTATCCATCTTTTCAAGGAACTCTGGGATGAGATAGGTTAGGCGGATATAGCGGTGGATTTGCCGTTCACTTTCGTTTGCAGATTCGCTGATTTGTGAAACGCTCCACTTCTCGCCAAGTTGGCGAGAAGTGCCTTGATGGGACAGCGCCTCCATTTTCAGCTTATACGCGAACGCCTTTTCGGAGGGCAAAATATGCTCCCGGTGGAGGTTGCTGTCCACCACCGCAATGGCGGCAGCATCCCGGTCAAGGGCATAAATCAAGGCAGGGACTTCTGAAATCCCTGCCTTAACTGCTGCGTGCAAGCGGCGGTGGCCGCTGATTACTTCATATTCATCGGTGTTTTCAATGGGGCGGACGATGAGCGGAGACAATATACCCTGCGTCTGCACGCTCTCGATCAGCGTGTTCATTTCCTCGTCGTCCTTGACCTTAAACGGATGCCCTTCGAAAGGGCGGAGCTTTGAAACCGGAATTTTAACCGATTTTTTCATAGTGTTTTTCATCTTATCTACCTCTTTCTCTGTATCTCGCACGGGCTTTTTTCTCCAGCTCGTGCTCTTGTTTTAATAACTCATATAAGTGCGGAGATTTCTCTAAAATCCGCTCCGCACGGCGCAGCCTTTCACGGACAGGCTTCATTTGTTTGCTGATCACCTTGCGGCGCTCTTTGTTTTCGGCTTGCTCCTCCGGCGATTTCGGACGGCGGATACGGTTGCTGATATTGCTGCGCTCACGCTCCAAGGCAGAAAGCTCGGACTTGGACTGCTCGATATTTGCTTGCAGGTCGGAAACCGTGTGAAAGTCATTTTCTTTGAGAAAACGGTAATCTGCCACAAGCTCTTTCAAATCCTTTTCCGCTGCCCGCAAATCGGGCGACAGCAGCATCACATCGGCAAGCTGGGCTACGATTTGAATGACCGTTATGACAAGATAAAACACCGTATCCACCAAAACGGTGGCGGTGTCGTAGCTGTGCTCAACGGAGAAGCCCAGCTTTCGCAGCTCGTCCTCCAACGGAAACCGTTTCGGCTTGTACGGAGGCTTGTATTCCAAGGTAAACAGCCGATAGCGGTTTTCGGTGTTCTGCCGCAGCTGCTTGTTCACACGCTCCTTTGAAAAGCCGATGCTGCTCAGCCGGACGGCTCGCTCCCAATGCTTTGCCTTGACCGAAAAACGCACGGGATCAAGGGTGTAGCCCAGCGCATAAAGCTGACTTTCAAATTCTCTTGGGCTGGTCGCAAAGGACAGGCAGTATTCCACATCCTCCCGCAGATAGTCCCGGTGTGTTTTTCTGCCTGCCTTGTGAACCCAATACTCCTTTTTCTTGCCCTTGCTGTAAAATTCGCTGTTTTCCAGAACGGACAGGCCATGTTCCCGGCAGATTTGGTCAGACACCCGGCGCAGCTCCTTGTGGTCACCGATTTTGTTTTTGAATTTCGCTCCATTCTTGAAGGACACGGGGTTCACAACAAAGTGGCAATGCACATTGTCGGTATTCAGGTGGACGGTGACCAGCACCTGATACCGATCACCCCACATCCGCCGGGCGGTTTCCTTGCCGATGGCGAATGCCTGCTCCGGCGTGACCTCGCCCTCACGAAAGCTCTGAATGCCGTGGTATCCCACCACCTTGCCACGCAGACCGAATCGCCGCTGTACGGCGATCATCTCGGCATAGGCGTTCTGCGCCGAGCAGTTGATACCGCCCACAAACATCTTGCAGTCGGTCTTATCGTCGTTCTCCGCGTAACGCAGGGCGGCGTACAGATCCTCGTCCAGATATTCCGGGGCGGTGGTCTTGTCGGGATTGTCGGCGTAGTCCAGCGTGGCTTGCAGATTTTTGAACACAGGCCAAAATCCTGTAACAGCCATAGCGCATCACCCCTTTTCCGGCAGCAGGAATTCTGCCGTTATTTGCTTCAGCACTGCACAGATTTCTTTGTCCAGCTCCGGGGAACTGGCTTTATCCACAAGCTCGCCCAGCTTTTCAAGGCAAGCAAAAAGAGCGTCAGGCGGAACCGCTCTCGGCTCGTACCCCAACGCTCTTTGCTTGACATATTCGGTTACGCTCAGCCCGCATTTTCGGGCCTTTGCTTGAATCTTCTCTTTCTCTATTGCCGTCACACGGACGGCGATACGCATATCTTTTTCCATACACATCTCTCCTTTCGGGGGATTGGGGGCTGTGCCCCCAAAGAGGCAGCCGATTTCGGCTGTGATTGGGACTTTTGTGGCACACAAAGTCCCTGCTTGTTATACCGTGAGACGCACCCCGCAGGGCATAGAGAAAAGCGGCTGTCAGATACCGAGATTTCAGCGAATTTCTACGCTGCACGATACTGAAAGTCGCTTTCTTGCCCCTTGGGATACATCTTGTTTTTGAGCCATAATGGCTCTGATTTTGCTGCAAATACTGCAATTTGAGCCACATATCGGCGTTTTGGCTCAGCCGAACATTTCAAGGTCATCCAGCAGCAGACAGTTGCCCTTATAGCAATTACAGCAAGTCTTGTGCACAAGGGCTTTGATTTTTGCCCGTTGCCTTGGCGTAATTCTGAGTACCATAGACTAAACCTCCTTTCTGTTTTACGGGCAGCAAAAAAGCCGCCGGGTGTGATCTCGACGGCTCGATGACTGCCTCCTGTATATTGAATGGGGGAAACGGCTAAAAAAGGTATGATTATAGCAACACAGTAAAAATGCTGTCCGCAACATCGGGAAAAAGCCTTGAATATCAGGCGCTTTTCTGCTACAATTATATAGAACAAATGTTTCTGTTTGACGATTCAGAGAAAAAACATCTTGATTTTTTCATCACCGAAAGACCGGTTTATGGGACACTTGGCTTGATAAAATATAGAAGGAGGCAGGGCGTATGAGCGATGGACTTGGCTTTCTTACCGCCGTTTACCGGGACGGTCGTGTACATATAGGCGGCAAAAGCTATGCGGCGGGGACCTTTGCGGTGCAGCTTTTGAATCAGTATTATAAGGATGACACGGCGGCGAGGATCGCCGTGTTCCGGCAAAGTAACTGGAATGTGCAGGAGCAGCTTGCTACCGGATACCTGTACGAAACGGACTTTCTTAAGGCCAGGGAAGAAATTTTGACGATTCTGAAAACACTGCCGAAACTGAAGCCCTTTTCCTCACTGGACATTGCCGCAGAGAAGCAGCGTATTTCAGAATTGTTTACACAGGAAAGCGCCGCTGCCATACAGGATTACTTCCGCCGAAGGGCAGCGGTTGCGCAGTGGGATCAGGGAGCAATCTCGCTGGGCGTTCTTCCGCCTGAATATGATGAAGCTCTTTTTAGAAAGTGTGAAACACTGTGCGCAACGGTTTTGCAAACCCTCCGTTTTTATGATACCATCCCGGAGGATATGCGCAAGGCTTTTGAACTGCTTAAACGGTTTGCATCTCATGTAGACGAAGCCGACCGATTTGACGAATACCACCTGCTGCCCATTGCAACGGAGATATTCGGGACGAATTCATTTCCCTTGCACACGGAATACATTGCTCTCCCGAAACGGCGAAACAGTCGTATTCTCGTCACCGCCCGAAGAATGACCTTTGAGAGCTATTACAGCTTTGTGCTGACGGATTTCTTTGAAGGGCTGCACCACGGACACTATCCAAGGCAGTGCGAGGTCTGCAAGCAGTACTTCCTAATGCAAAGCGCATGGCGGCAGAAATACTGCACCTATGGCACGGCACCGGAGTTGTACCACGGTGAAAAGATCAGCTGCCGCCGGTACGCCATCATTCAGGGCAAAGCGGAACGGGCAAAGGATAACCCGCTGAAAGCCGCCTATGACCGCCGCTGCTCGGCGATACGCTCCGAAAAGAGTCGGGGAACGATCTCTACCGAGTTTGCGCAGGCGGCGCAGGAAATGGCAAAACGCCGCTTGGAACAGGCAGAGGAAGATGATGCCTACGCCAAAGCAAATTACTTTACCGACTTGGAGCGTACTAAACTGTACGCTGACACGGACAAAAGAATGAAATGACAGGAGGTGCATCCGGTGTCTGAAGAACAGAATAAAGTTTTAGAGCAACAGCGGTATCTTTTGGAGCGCCGGATGTACCGCCTTGACCCTGCGCCGCCGAAGCTGCCAGCCCAGGAATACATTGTCCGCTATCTCACCGAAAAAGGTGACAAGTATCTGACTTGGTACCTCCACGATCAGGAACCTGCGCTTAATAAACTGGCGCAGGCCGCCTGCGAACGATACGCTATGACGGAGCATTTTGCGGACATCAAACAGGCGGCGGTGTGCGGTATCCTGGCCGCCCTTCAAAAGTACGATCCGGCTGTTGGCGCACCGTTTGCCGCTTTTCAAAAGCGGTATATACAGGACGGTCTTGATGATTATATCCGCACGGCGCAAAGCGGTGTTATCACCATGACGGCAGACACCTATCCCGTCCTGCGACGCATTATGGCGATTTACCATCTAAACGGCGATGATTGCACTGGCAGCTGCATTCAGCGAATTGCCGATGAAACCGGAATGGGCGAAAAGAGCGTCCGCAAGTATATTGCGATAGGCACGCTGAATGAACGCCGAGTAGATTTTTACCGGCAGTACGATGAGGACGGCGAGGAAACGGCGGAGGACATTTCGGTGGACACCACCTCGCAGCCAGACAAGCTGTATTTTCGGGCGGTGCTATATGACGCGCTGCATCAAGCATACGGCAGCCTGACCTACCGGGAACAGCGTACGGTCGCCAAGCATTTGGGCTTCTGCGATGCCTGCTGGTCGGTCAGGAAAGCAGTGCTGATAAACGGTGAAATCGAGTACAAGCCCATAAAGCCCATGACCTTTGAAGAAATCTCTCACTCCGCCAGCCGCAAGTCCGATAAAGCCTCCGAGCGGGCCTTCTACGCCGCCATGGAGAAAATGAGGACGCATATCGAAACGGATGCTGACTATCGCTATATATTCGGATAAAGCAAAGCAGACCACGCTGCAAGACAAAGATAATTTTCACCCGCAGAGTGAATGTAGAGTGAATTTTCACCCCACTGTATTGAATAATATGAAAAAGTGAGTATAATAGAGGTGAGCAACAACGGAGGTGCGTGCTATGCAATATGAAAGCGAACACATTGAATATAAATCTCAGATGGTCGATGACATCTACAAGGAGGTCATCGCCTTTGCCAATACGGACGGCGGCGTGATCTACATCGGCATTGACAATCAGGGCCATGTGACCGGCATCGACAATATTGACGAGACATACACCCGCCTGACCAACGGCATCCGCGATGCCATCCACCCGGATGTGACCATGTTTGTGCGATATGTTCTTCAGGACAATAAGGTAATTCGGATTGAGGTTGGCGAAGGCAGCTACAAGCCCTACTATCTGAAAGCCAAGGGCATGAAGCCCACCGGCGTGTATGTTCGTCAGGGTACAACCAGTGTCCAGGCCTCTCCGGAACAAATCCGCCAGATGATCAAGGAATCAGACGGTGACAATTTTGAGGATGACCGCTGCCTTGACCAGGATCTGACCTTTGAGGCGGCAAAGGCGGCTTTCCAGCAATACGGCGTTGAATTCTCGGTGGGAAAATATCGAGCTTTGGGTATTACCAAAAACGATGTTTTCACAAACCTGGCGTTGCTGCTCTCCGACCAGTGCCTGCATACCACAAAAATCGCCGTATTTAACGATGAATCCTGCACGGAGTTCCGGGACAGCAAGGAGTTCTGCGGCTCGATCTTCAAGCAGTTTGAAAACGCGATCAACTATCTGGCGCTGTGCAACCGGACTGTGTCCACCATCAAGGGCGTTGTCCGCACGGATAGGCAGGACTATCCCGAGGAGGCCATCCGCGAAGCACTGCTCAACGCGCTGGTGCATCGGGATTACAGTTTCAGCGGCAGCATTATCATCAATGTAAACGACAGCAAAATGGAGTTCATTTCTCTGGGCGGACTCCTGCCCGGCCTTTCCACGGAGGACATCCGCATCGGCGTTTCTCAGCCGAGAAATAAGAAGCTGGCGGAGATCTTCCACCGCCTGCGCCTGATTGAAAGCTACGGCACCGGCATCCGCCGTATTTTCAAGCTCTATGAAAACTGCCCCGTGCAGCCCAGCATCGAGGCAACGGCCAATGCGTTCCGGATCGTACTGCCGAACATGAATACCTGTGGCAGCATTGCCGAGCGTATACCGGAAGCTGCCGAAAAAGCGCCTGCCACCGTCACGCCTCAGATGAAAACGGTGCTGGACTATCTGGCAGAGTACGGCGAAATGACGGATGAAGATCTGCAGGAGCTTCTGAATGTCAAAAAGACGCGAGCATATCTGCTGGCCCGCCAGATGCGCGAGAACGGGCTGATTGAGGTCGTTGGCCGAGGGGTGGGGAAGAAGTACAAATTGAAGTGATGGGGGAAGCAGAGTATATCCATCCGCAAAACATTTGGTGAGGTATATAGAAAATAAATGATTACCAAGAATGATGTACTTAATAAAATATCGAATTTTAACTGTACGATTGACGCAGAAAAAATAAAGTTCCCCGGAATACTTCAGGAGGTAAATGGAAATATTGTCCTTAATGCCATGGTTTCGGTAGATCAATATCAAAAGATGCTATCAAGTGCCGACTTTAATATATTAGGAAGTATTTTTGGGAAAGAAGCAACTTTAATTGGATGTAATATTCACTCTACGTCCGGCTCCATGGGATCGAACGATGTTTCTCTTCTCATAATCCCAAGTGAGATAATTGTGGGCAAGTGTTTTGCTTCAATTCCAATGGTAAAGAGAATAACGCTGTCTACTCCAGATTTAAACTATATGTTTGCCGGCACTTCTCCGTTAGAACCCAATCGGAACATCACAAAAGAGAATCCTAGTGTTTTGAATTTTACTTATCCAAAGCCGATTCGCACTCAGGATAAATATGGAGAGATAGAATTGTATCAAAAATACATCTCGCACGATTCTGCCAGAAAAGAGTATCTTCATACTATTATTTCCGTTGTTGCGTACTCTTTCGCAAGCCCGTTGTCTTTAATGGACGCTGTTGCGAAAGCCTTTGCGGCAATAAACCTCTTCTCATTCTTCGGAAATGGATATATTTCATACGGAGAGATAAGCTTTCAAGTCGAGAACGATAGAAGCGAGTATATGTTATACCTAAACTATAGAGAAAATGTCCCGGCAGTCAATGAGCCATTCCTCATTATGACGTCCGTATTCGAAGGAAGCTTTGAGAAAATATGGAGAGCATGGCTTGATCTCTATGAAAGTGCCAACCCGATTCCCGCTCTTTTTTATGAAATCATTTGTAACCGATCAACAAGGATAAATAGTTTCTTGAATTTGTCACAAGCGATTGAGGTGTACTCAAACACTTGCAGAGATGATAAAGCCAAGGCAGTGGCCAAAAACGACCCGAACAATACAGGAAAATGGAAGCTAACATTAAAGCATAGATATCAAGATATATTATCTGCTTACAACAATGTGTTCGAATTGAGCGAGTCCAATATAGAAGATTACGCACGAAGCTTTTCAAATATGAGAAACTATTATACGCATTATAATTCCGGGAAATATATTGCGCCAACCCATGACGAATTGTTTGCTGCAATTCACATATTGAGATTTGTTTTGTTGACTATTGTATATTCTGCTGCTGGACTTCCAAATGACTGTATTCTTGAATGTAAAAACAGAAATATATTCAGCAACTTCAACTACGATACCGGCGTAATATTGAATTACTCCCAAAAGAGTGCGAAATAATAAATAACACCGGAGAATCCTTCCGAATGGCAGCATATACTAAAGCACCGCAAGTAAGTTAATCGCTTACCTGCGGTGCTTTAGTATTAGGCCTTCTTGGCCCGTCCTGAGACTATAAGTTTCGGATAACTGTGGCTTTGCAAATCGGGGCTGTCTTTCTGTCCGCACATTCGTTTTTTGCCACCGTTTTTTCTACAATGAACGGTGACAATTTTTGTTTTCATACTTTTCGAGTAGAATATCAGAAAAACTCGGAGGTAAATACACAATGGAAGGACTAAGAATTACGACCAAAGATATTGCCGGATACAGAGAGCATCTGATTTTGGAGGAACGGAGTGTAGCAACCATTCAGAAATACATTCGGGATATCAAGGCATTTGCGAAGTACGCAGAAGGACCGGTCACAAAGGAAACCGTCATTGCTTACAAGAAGCACTTGCAGGAACATTACGCCGTGCGGAGCGTTAATTCCATGCTGGCCAGCATCAACAGTCTATTTGTGTTTCTTGGCTGGCACGATCTGAAGGTAAAAGCCCTGAAGCTGCAGCAGCAGGTCTACTGTCCCGAAGAAAAGGAACTGACCAAAGCTGAATACACCCGACTTTGCAAAGCGGCGCAGCGTAGGCACAACGAACGGCTGAACCTCATCTTGCAGACCATCTGCGGCACCGGCATCCGGGTCAGCGAGCTGCAATTCATCACCGTGGAAGCGGCCAAATGCGGCGAGGCAGTGGTGCGCTGCAAAGGCAAAACCCGCGCGGTGTTTATCGTGCGGGAGCTGAGAAAAAAACTGCTCCGCTACGCAGCAGAGCAAAGAATCAAGTCGGGTATGATTTTCGTGACCCGCACGGGCAAACCCATCAGCCGCACGAATATCTGGCGGGAGATGAAAGCGTTGTGCGTGGAGGCGAATGTCAATCCACAAAAAGTGTTCCCCCACAACCTGCGCCACCTGTTCGCCCGTGTATTTTACGGTATCGAGAAGGATATTGCCAAGCTGGCGGACATTCTTGGTCACTCAAGTATTAACACCACACGAATCTACATCATTTCCACCGGCATAGAGCACCGCCGCCGGATGGAAAATATGCACCTGATCCTATGAAAAAAGCCGCCAAATTGGCGGTGAGTACATAATCCGCATTATGTTGCAGTCGTTTTGCCAGCACGAGAGCTTGCCTATGAGGTATACCGCTACCAACCTGCAAAACAGCGCAAAAATCCAAGCCTTTTCAATTTTTGTTTTGAAAAGGCTCTCGTTTGCTGTGTCCAGATAGACAATTTTCGGCAGAATCATACTTTTCTCTGTTAATTTTATTGCGTTACGCTAAAATAGGTGATAAAATGCTAATGAATAATTGAATACCTTTAGAGAAATTTCGCCTAAATGCAACATAATGCGGATTATGTTTTGGGCAATTTTATGTGGAGGGAATGTTTATGGGAAAAATCGCAGATCTTATCAAATACGAGGGGGACAACAGCACCTTCATCTGGAAGCACCCCTGTGAGGACTTCAACACAGCGTCTCAGCTGATTGTCCACGAATCTCAGGAAGCAATTCTCTTTCTGAATGGACAGGCACTTGACTTGTTTGGGCCGGGACGGCACACGCTGGAAACAGAGAATATCCCCATTCTGCGTCATCTGATCAACATTCCGACGGGCGGTGTGAGCGCTTTTCACTGCGAGGTCTATTTCATCAACAAGACCGAGCAAATGGCAATCCGCTGGGGAACGGACAGCAAGGTGCAGTATGTAGAGCCTACATATAAATTCCCACTTTCCATTGGCGCAAGTGGCGAAATGTCCCTCTGCGTAGATGATTCCCGTAAACTGCTTGTCAAATTGGTCGGCACAGAGCGCATACTCGATCGCCAGCAGCTGACAGCCTATTTCCGCAGTATCCTGATGACCAAGGTAAAAACCTACATTGCGCAGACAATGCGGGCTAATGCCATCAATATTTTTGAAATTGATGAGAGCCTTGAGACATTCTCGGCAGATATTCAGCAGAGGTTGATTCCCGATTTTCTTGATTATGGTGTGCAGCTCAAGCGCTTCTATGTCACTACGGTGGTCAAGCCGGACGGCGATCCACAGTACGAAAAATTCAAGGAGCTGCATTTTAGGCAGTATGCAGATATAGCAGAAGCGAAGCTGAAACAGCAGACCGATGTGATCTATGCGCAGACCGAAGCACAGAAGGTTGTCATTGATTCTCAGGCGCAGGCAACCAAGCGGATGCAGGAAGGCTACACCTATCAGCAGGAGCGTGGATTTGATGTGGCGCAGGATGCCGCCCAAAATGAAGGCGCAGGCCAGTTTTCCAATATGGGCATCGGGCTGGGAATGATGGCTGGCGTAGGCGGCACAGTCGGAGGAGTGGTTGGCGGAGCTGTGTCTGATGCATTTGCGGGGATGACGACACAACCGCAAGCGGCAGCAAATCGCTTTTGTGACCAATGTGGAGCTGAGTTGACGCCCGGTGCAGCATTCTGCGATGAGTGCGGTGCGCCGCAGGCAGCTCCCGATATCTGTGCAAAATGCGGCTTTAAGTTCACAAAGCCCGGTAAGTTTTGCCCCAAATGCGGCGCAAAGAGGGAGGACTGACGATGAAAAAGAATAGTTCAAAGGGCTATTTCATTCTTGGCATCCTGTTCATCTTGGTCGGCGTAATTGCGTTTGCTGTTCCCACGGCAAAAACAGCAGCATTTTGGATTTCTTACGCATTTACCGTGATCGCATTTGCCGCCCAGATTATCATTTGGAAAGCAGCTCTTGGACGCAGCGAATCCTTGAAAAGCAAGTTTCTTGGTTTGCCGGTCCTTCATATTGGTATTGTATATCTTGTGGTTCAGGTCGTTGCTCTCATCGTATTTCTGTCTATCCCCACGCTCCCGATTTGGAGTGCAGTCGTTGCCTGCGCAGTGATTGCAGGCGTATCCGCCGTCTGTATGATTGCTTCGGATGTTGGCCGAGGCGAGATTGATCGTGTATCTGCAAAGGTGCAGGAAAAGACTTTCTATATTCGAGAACTTCAAGCGGATGTTGAAATGCTGGAAGAGCAGGAGCAAAATCCTGAAATAAAAATATCGCTCACAAAACTTGCCGAGAAAATCCGTTATAGCGATCCGATGAGCAACGTAGCACTTGCTGATTTGGAAGATAGAATCCGGGAAAAAGTGACGGCACTCAGAACAGCTGATCATAAGCTGGAAATCATTGCGGAACTTGATTTGCTTTTAGCCGAGCGGAATCGGAAAGCAAAAATATTGAAATGATTCGGAGGACAGGAAAATGAAACAGCTTACTTGCGAACTGTGCGGAGGAACTGATCTTGTAAAACAAGACGGTGTCTTTGTGTGCCAAAATTGCGGAACAAAATATACCGTTGAAGAAGCTAAGAAAATGATGATTGAAGGTACTGTAGATGTCCAAGGTACAGTAAAGATAGATGCTTCAGATAAAGTAAAGAATCTATATATAATGGCCAGACGCGCAAAAGATGATAATAATGCTGAATTAGCGTCAAAATACTACGAAATGATTACATTTGAAAACCCTCATGATTGGGAATCTTTATTTTATTTTAATTATTTTAAAGCTATGCAAAC
>ENA-UESH01001408-UESH01001408.1-human-gut-metagenome-genome-assembly--contig:-NODE-1408-length-16902-cov-8.348232_pt1 | contig 16902 bp, 19 predicted proteins | sample MGYA00243001_ERZ508002 | MGnify/ENA primary metagenome ERZ508002 (study PRJEB26167, sample SAMN06115447) | human gut metagenome | host: Homo sapiens | place: China:Anhui | collected 2015-08-07... | reverse complement strand
ACAGCTTAATCAGGTAGTGACAGATCTGCTGGAAGGAGCAGTCTCTGACACAACTGAAGAATCAAAAGACAAGTGAGCTCTGCGCATCAAGTTACTCTTGCTGTCATACACAGATTTTTTGAAAGCAATTTCAAAAAAATCTATAGTGTTGAGTTATGACATAACTGGACACAAATTTTGATACAATAGGTATCACGATTGGTGTCCAGTTTTTAAGAAATTAACAAGGAGTTAATCGCATGGTTGCAAGCAAGCTGAGACTTGGTGATGAAGTACGCGTTGTTGCGCCATCCAGAAATCTAACAGAAGTGAGACAGGATGTGCATCATCATGCGGTTGACTTCTGGCGCAAAGAAGGGTTTAATCTTACCTTTTCCAAGAACAGCCGAGAGATTGGAAAGTTCCATTCTTCCAGTATCGCATCACGGGTTGAGGACATCCATGAAGCATTTTCCGACCCAAATGTAAAGATGGTCATTACCTGTCTGGGCGGCTTTAATTGCAATCAGCTCCTGCGTCATCTTGACTATGATCTGATTGCGAAGAACCCAAAGATCCTTTGCGGATTTTCTGATATCACTGCCCTGCATAATGCTGTCTATGCCAAAACAGGGCTTGTCACTTACCATGGTCCACACTATGGCACATTCGCCTTCGATCGAGAAGCTGAATACACCCGCAAAGCATTTTTCGATTGTGTGATGAAAGATACTCCCATCATGGTTACACCCTCTGAAACGGCGGCGAAATATCACACCATCCAAGAAGGTACTTGTGAGGGGACAATCATCGGCGGCAATCTTTGTACGTTGAATCTGCTGCAAGGAACCCCATATATGCCCGACATCCGTAATAAGGTGCTGTTTCTGGAAGATGACAATATCATGGGCGACTATTTCTGCTATGAGTTTGACCGCAATCTGGAATCGCTTTTGCAGATCGAGGGTGCGGACACAATCAAAGGCATTGTCTTTGGACGGTTCGATGATAGTTGTGGATTAATTGTTGAAACCATCGCAGACATTATCCAGGATAAAGTGCCAGCCAACATCCCTGTGATCTTTGGGGCAGATTTCGGTCATGTTTTTCCAATGATTACATTTCCAATCGGAGGCACTGTGAGAATCCAGGCAAACAAAAATATGGCTGAGATTTCTATTTTAAGCCACTGAACACTGCGGTATGCGAATGGGTGTGCGCCTTTTAATTATTCCCAAACCATTTATCAAAAGGTCAGTTTGGGTGTGCGGTTGGCATCAAAACAAGTCACTACTTTCATGCAGAGTGTCCTTATAGGATCTGAGTATCCTGTAATGGACACTCTGCTTTTTTATTTCCCGAAAAGTTCATACTGCAGACTCACATTTGCGTAAAATATCAAAAAAATCCCTTCTATTTTGTGACATATTCCAATTCTTACAAAATTGCAAAAAAGTGGTTGCAAAACTGCCGCGGTGGTGTTGTAAATAGTAAAGACACAGGACTGCGTCCACTTTGCGAAAGGAACGCAACTATGAAAAGGGGACGGGGACAGACGCTGGGATACTTTAGCCCCTGCGGTAAGGAGGAGCGAAAGATATCCGATATATCCCGACGGACCCTTGTTATAGGGGCAAATCTTCGACAGGCGGCGGGTAGGGGACGAAACACAGGCCCGGTAAGGATGACGGTATGAAAAAATCAGAAACAAATACTTTACGTATTGAACCCCGAAAGTTTCATGCAGCTGCGGTAGGAATGGCGATGGTGCTGGCATATGTGGATTATGAATACTTCGTTCAGACATTTTGCTGGGTTTTTCAGCCACCCATACGCATAGCAATTGACACGGTCACGATTGTCTCCCTGGGCATTATATTTAACGTATTATCTTTTGCTCATATTATCGCTACCAGCCGAACATATATTGCGTCTACTAAGGGAATTACCGTGACTTTTCTGGGTGTCTTTCGCCGCCTATATCCATGGCAGCGGTTTCAAATTGTAGGTGTGTTCCCGGTAGATAAGATGGGTAGCACGGAAGTGGGGCAGCCATTTTTGATGGTTTGCAGTACCAAACCGATTCAGACGACAGCTGGTGGGGCTTTTCAGTTGGAATCCGCTATTTACCGTTGGCCTCACATTTTGATTTTTCCACTACTGCCGGGCGAGGAACGCATGCAATTTGAAAGCCTGCGGCGGGGGGAAATACCTCCCGATCAGGGGGACCGGGAACCCGACGAGGAGGAATAATTGTCCCGGCTGACGGACGTGGCCGTTAATAGACGGCCACGTCCGGACAGCAAGCAGCACCTATACCTACGGCAACGCTGATTGGCCGGACCTGCTGACGGCGTTCAACGGGAAATCCATCACCTACGATGCCATAGGCAACCCCCTGAACGACGGCACGTGGACGTATACCTGGCAGCATGGCCGCCAGCTGGCGTCCATGAGCAAGAGCGGCAGCAGCATCACCTACGGCTACAATGCCGACGGCAAGCGCATTTCCAAGACGGTCAACGGCACAACGTACAATTACTCTTACCTGGGCGACCAGTTGACGGAGATGACCTGGGGCAGCAATCGGATGCACTTCACCTACGACAGCCTGGGTCCCGCGTCTGTGACGTATAACGGCGTTAAGTATTTCTACCTGAAAAATGCCCAGGGCGACGTTACCGGTCTTGTGAACGCCAGCGGCACCCAGGTGGTGTCCTACACCTACGACCCCTGGGGTGCGCCCCTGTCCACCGGCGGCACCATGGCCTCCACCCTCGGCGCTGCGAACCTCCCTGCGCTATCGTGGGTATGTCTATGACACCGAAACGGGCCTGTACTACCTCAGCAGCCGGTATTATAATCCGGTTTGGGGCAGGTTTATCAACGTGGACGGCTATGCTTCCACGGGACAGGGATTTACCGGGGACAATATGTTTGCGTATTGTAATGATAATCCGGTGAACTATAATGATTCCGAGGGAACCGAACCAGAACTGGCCATGGGGTGGGCGGCAAGCATGTCCTGGCTACCCGCTATAGATGGCCCCGTCCCCATCGGTGATGCTATATATATTTTAGGTTTTGTAGCTATATGTTGCATCAGGACGTAGTGTATTTGCAGTTACAGAATATGAAGCAAAAGCCGTTGCACGGGCGGCTGGTGGTAATGCTGGTCGGAATAATATTCCGTTATATCCAGAGATTGATAGTGGAAAAGCTGGCGTTCCCGGATATTATTATCATTTTCACATATAACAGAAGTGGCGGCCACGTCTATTATATTTTCCCATAGGTGATAGTATGGTTGTTAGACTAATATTTGATTCCAGAATTAGTTACGTATATGTTCCAGATGGCTATATAACAGACGCCAAATCATTACGATGCTCATTTCTTGAGTGGGTATACGATAATCCGAATTGCATGGTAAAAGCGAAGGGGCATACGGTATTTTCTTTTGGAGAAAATGATTTTGTGTCGTTTATAAACGCAGTCGTTTTGCGTGAAAAAAACGAAAAAGCATATGTATGTCCTTGTGAAAATCTGTGTAAGCAAAGAATCCTATCGATAAATCTATAGCGCGAAAAACATTTGTTTAGACAGTTTGAATGCCTACAGTGTGCTCATCTGGATTCTTGCTGAAACGCCCAGGGCGACGTTACCGGTCTTGTCAATGCCAGCGGCACCCAGGTGGTGTCCTACACCTATGACCCCTGGGGTGCGCCCCTGTCCACCGGCGGCACCATGGCCTCCACCCTCGGCGCTGCGAATCCCCTGCGCTACCGCGGGTACGTCTATGACACCGAAACGGGGCTGTACTACCTCAGCAGCCGGTATTTTATAACCCCACCTGGGGAAGGTTTGTCAATGCGGATACCGCTGATGTAGTAGCCACCTCTCCTGATAAGACGCATTGGGACAAAAACCTTTTCGCGTACTGCGATGATAATCCAGTTAATCGGAGAGATGATGGCGGCGATTTATGGGAGTATGTCGTCGGTAAAATGATCGTGGGTACGGTTGTCGGCGGATTGACTGGTGGCATATCTTCCATGCTTGATGATGCTGCCGCAGGGAAAGAAGTTTCACTTGCTTCTTTTGCAAAAGGCTTTTTTTCCGGAATGTTGTCAGGCGCTGTTTCCACGGCGGCATCCCTGGTTATGGAGGGCTTAGTTCCGTTGATTTCCATTCTGCGTGCGCCCAAAGATGCTGAACGTGCGATTAGGATGGCTGAAGTTGTTGCCTCTGCCATCTGTGCAACTATCTCGGCAATACGCAATAGGGAATCACTTCCTGATGCGTTGCTGTCTATCGGGTCTGCGGCAGCGGCTGCCTACATATCGAACAGAGTTTCACCGAGCGGGCATAGCGATGGAGCTATAATAGGTGGCGGAATAACAAGTTTTGCCGTAGGCGGAGCAGTTTCATCCGCCAAGACCGCAATCCATATTTCGATAAATTCATCCAGAAATAGAGGGCCGGCAAGGAGAGTGACCGTGTAATGGAGGATAAAGAAAATAATCGAACGATGGAAAATAAAAACGCTCTGATTATTCCGGATAAGAAGCGTCTTGCAATTTTAAACGGCTTGTTTTATTCGCTGACGTCGGCTATTTTTCTGTGTCTAATGATAAAATACAAATATTATCTGGATACGTTCCTCCTGGGAATCGCTATGCTCATGGGATACATTGTATTCGGAGCCAGACTTGTATTGATTGGAGGCAAAGGATATGTAATCGACGTTAACGGACTTACGGTGATTTGGTTCCGGAAATGGAAGCGCTTTTACCGCTGGGATGAGTTTTTGACGGCTCGGAAATATATGGTCAGTGCCCCTCAAGTTAATCGGGAGGCGGTTGCGGAGTGCGGCGGTGAACTGAGTACAAATGTATGCAGCCTGATTCCCGTTCGAAGCAACCGGCGTGGAGAAATATCCCAAGCATGGGTATTGCGCCATCCGTTCAAGGTCTATGTCTTTGCATTTGATTCATTTCATAATCAAATCAAATTTGAAAGCCTGCGGCGCGGGGAAATATCTCCCGACCTGGAGGATCAGGAACCCGACGAGGAAGAATAAGTGTCCCGGCTGACGGACGTGGCCGTCTTTTGTCGGCCACGTCCGGACAGCAAGCAGCACCTACACCTACGGCGACGCTGATTGGCCGGACCTGCTGACAGCATATAACGGGAAGTCCATCACCTACGACGCCATAGGCAATCCCCTGAACGACGGCACGTGGACGTATACCTGGCAGCACGGCCGCCAGCTGGCGTCCATGAGCAAATCCGGCAGCAGCATCGCCTACGGCTACAATGCCGACGGCAAGCGCATTTCCAAGACGGTCAACGGCACGACGTACAATTATGCCTACCTGGGCGACGCTCTGACGGACCTGTCCTGGGGCAGCAACAAGCTGCATTTTATCCGTCCATGTGCGTCTTCGCGCCCAGCAGCGCGGCGTAGGCCGCATTGTGTGCAGACAGCAAAACGCAGCCCCGTTTCAGACGGGACTGCGTTTTGGCCTGTATGGGTTTATATTTGCTTTCGTAAGTCACGGCGGCTGAAAACCTCGTCCTCCGTGTAGCGCACGCTGTCTGCTGCTGCGGCCTTAAGCGCTTCATCGAGCTTCATCTCAATCTCATCCGTCAGCGCGGCCTCAATCTTCTGCTTAGCGTCAGCCTTGGGCGTGATCCCGAGGTGGATACGCCGGACATCAAGACGCTTTTTATTCATTACAAATTCTTTGAAAAGTTATAAAAGTGACCGTATTCAGAAGAATACGGTCACTTTTGGAGCTTGTGGCCGGATTCGAACCGGCGACCTGCTCATTACGAGTGAGCTGCTCTGCCAGCTGAGCCACACAAGCGCATGTGCTTCTGAGGGGAAGTCACAAGCTGTATTGTACCATGTTTTGCCCTGCCCGTCAACCATAAATTTTGTGCTCCGGCAGGGAATACGGCGCGTAATCATGAAGCCCCAGGTGCAGAAAATTTCCTCAGGAGAAACAATTCCTTGCTGCGGAAAGCCAGTTTGAGGGTCTTGACCGGTGAGCCAGAAATGCGAGGCTTTTGTCGAAACGGGGAATTTTCGTGACTTTTCTGACGGGATCGTGAAAGAATTATCCGTTTACATAATGCTTGTTCCGGAAACGCTTTACAAGGAGTTATCCACATTTTCCACAGGGTTTTCCACAAAGGCAAAAACCGGTACAGCGCAATCATTTTCGACGATTTTACCAGTTATTTACCAGACCGCAAAACAGGGAAGTGCACAGGGAGAAATCCGGCAAATCAGTTTACATAATCACATAATTTCCGGATTTGGGTCAAAAGCTGTCCTTCTTGCAGATATGACAGAGGTTGATGCAGGGCCTCAACCAAAATATTTATCCCGGAAGGGGACCTGGTCTACCTGGAAGCTGCGGCCCCGGAGATATTCCAGCAGGCCGGCGTCCGTGGGGAAGTCGAAGGTCAGGCGATAGGAGTACAGAGCCTGCCGGGTCTCGCCGTACCGGCGGTTGGCGGCGCCGTTACCGTACTTGCCGTCACCCAGCAGGGGACAGCCCAGGTCGGCCATGGTGGCCCGGATCTGGTGGGTGCGGCCCGTCAGCAGCTGGACCTCCAGCAGGGACAGCTCCCCCCGGGTTTCTAAGGTCCGGTAGCGGGTGACGGCGGTTTTTCCGCCGGGCACCGGCCGGTGATAGACGGCCACCTGCTTTTTCTGCTCGTCCTTCAGCAGGAAGCAGGACACCTCGCCCTCCGGGGGACGGGGGCGGCCCAGGGTGACGCACAGGTACCGCTTGTCGATCTCCCGGTCCCGGATCTTCTCATTGATGATGCGCAGGGTCTCGGCGTTTTTGGCGGCGATGACGATGCCGCCGGTGTTGCGGTCGATGCGGTTGCACAGGGCCGGGGTGAAGGCGTTCTCCCACCGGGGATTCCACTCCCGCTTCTGATACAGATACGCCTGGATGTGGTTGATCAGGGTGTTGACCTTCTCCGTCTCGTCGGCGTGGACCACCAGGCCGGGCCGCTTGTTCAGCAGCAGCAGATTCTCGTCCTCATACACGATGTCCAGGCTGGGCTTGAACAGGGTCAGGAAAAGATTGTCCTCCCGGGGCTTGTCAAAGAACTCGTCGTTGATGTATAATTGCAGAATGTCCCCCTCCTGGAGCCGCTGGTCCCGCTGGGCCCGGGCTCCGTTGCACTTGATGCGCTTGAGGCGGATGTATTTTTGCAGCAGCGCCGGGGGCAGCAGGGGCAGACTCTTGGACACGAAGCGGTCCAGCCGCTGCCCGGCGTCGTTTTTTCCGATGGTGATTTCCCGCATAGAGGGGCCTCCCTTACCGATAGAATTCCAGTCTGCTCTTATTCTACCTTGTTTTTCAAAAAAGTCAAAATATTTGTGAGAAAATGTTTGACAAAGAGAGTGAAATTCAGTATAATACTACTCGTGTCATTGCGAGGTGTACTATGATTCTGAATGTGAACCGGATTCTGCATACCCCCGGCGCCAGCCAGGATTTCCATTTTGAGATGGACTTGTCCGACTTGGAGTTCGGTGGGGAGAGACCCGTGGTTCACCCGGTTGCTGTGGACGGCAGGGTGTATAACCAGGCGGGTGTGCTGCTGTGTGAGCTTCAGGCCAGTACAACGCTTCGCTGCGTATGCGACCGGTGCATGGAGGAGTTCGACTCTCCCAAAACTGCGTCCTTCTCCTGCATTCTGGCGGAGGAGAAGCAGGATCAGGAGAATGACGACATTGTTCTGCTGGACCACGACGAGGTGGATCTGGCGGATCTGGCCAGCGCCGCGTTTATCCTCGATATGGACACAAAGACTCTCTGCTCGGAGGACTGCAAGGGCTTGTGCCCGGGCTGCGGCGTGAACCTCAACCGCGAGGCATGCCGCTGCAAAAAGCAGGTCGATCCCAGACTTGCCAAGCTGGCTCAGCTGCTTGCACAGGACGACGAGTGAGAATATGAAAATACATTACTGCTCAGGCAGTTAAGACCAAGGAGGTGTCAACATGGCAGTACCTAAGGGAAAAGTATCCAAGCAAAGACGCAATAAGAGACGCAGCTCCGTCTGGAAGCTGGCGGCTCCCGGTCTCGTGGCATGCCCCAAGTGCGGCGCGCTGCATCTGCCTCACAGAATGTGCCCGGAGTGCGGTACCTATAACGGCCGCGAGGTCAAGCACGTTGAGTCTGTGGCAGCAGGCAAGTAAAATACCGTGTGTCCTTGTCAGGAGGGAAGATTTTCATCTTCCCTCCTTGCTTTTTGCCCAATTTTCGGCTAAAATTGTCGTATATAGATGAATGGGAGAGATCCATATGATGCGTCTGACCTTCCTGATGCTGTTTGGAAATGCCATATTTTACCTGATCCAGGCGGTTTCCTGCTGCCGGATCCTGACCCGGCGCTTTTCCTGGCCGGTGATGGTCCTGGGCTTCGCCGCCGGCTATCTGCTGGTTGTGCTCCCGGCGATCCCGTTTCCGGAGACGGGGATGATACGGGGTATGATTGCACTGGTGAGCTTTCCGCTGGTGGATATGGTGCTGTTCCGGGATAAATGGTACAGGTGTCTGTTCTGCGGCGTGGCGGCGGTGCTGATCATGTCGGCTGCGGATATGATATCGGCGGCCGTTCTGCTGACGCCGGAGCAGCTGCGCCAGGGGCTGACCTTTCAGCCCATTCCGGTGCAGCTGACGTCCTATGCCATCTTCCTGTCGGCGTCGGCGTTTTTCCTGTGGATGTTCACCCTGCTGATGAACCGCTATAAATATCGCCTGTCCGGAAGGGAGTGGGCTTTGTACCTGCTGTTTCCCGTCAGCCAGTGCCTGCTGCTGTATGGCTGGATGATGCTGTGCCGGCTGGATTTCAGCGCCAACCGCATGTGGATTCTGCTGGCGGGGCTGGTTACCTGCGTGGCGGCGGACGCCGCCTTGTTCACGGCGGTTCGCGGTATGGCCCAGCGGGTGGAGCTGCGGGCGGAAAACGACCTGCTGGCCCAGCAGATCGACCACCAGAAGGAGCACTACGCGGCCATTACGGCCCAGTATGAGAACATCCGCCGGATCCGCCACGACATCGCCAATCATCTGTACACCATGGACCTGCTGCTGAAGGAGGGACAGTATGCGCAGGCCCAGGACTACTTTGCGGAGGTGTCCCAGGTCAGCCGCTACAAGTCCGACCTGGGCAGCTGCGAAAATCCGGTGGTGGACGCCTTCCTGTATGCCCGGGCGGAGGATCTGAAGGCCCAGGGCTTTGACGTAGAGTTCCAGGTCGCTGTCCCGGCGGAGTGCGGCATCCGGAACGCGGATATGGTGGTGGTCTTCGGCAACCTGCTGGACAACGCGGCGGAGGCCTGCCGGAATGCCGGGGAGAAGCGAATCGCCCTCTCCGCTGGTATGGAGCGGGGGTATCTGCACATCCGGGAGCAGAACCCGGCTCCGGTGGGGCCTGTTTCCCATGACCGGCGAATCCCGGAGCTGGAGCGGGGAATCGGGCACCATATCCTCCGGGAGCTTGCTGAGAGGTATGACGGAAGCTTTACCTGCCATGTGGAGCACAATGAATTCCTGGTGGACCTGTTCCTGCGGGAGCCGGAAATGTGACAGGTATATAGATCGCCCCCGCCCAGCATTGCGCCGGGCGGGGGCTGCAGCTATCTATGACAGGATTCAGTTTTTCAGGCTCTGCTCCACGGCAACGGCCACGGCCACGGTGGCGCCCACCATGGGGTTGTTGCCCATGCCCAAAAAGCCCATCATTTCCACGTGGGCGGGCACAGAGGAGGAACCGGCGAACTGAGCGTCGGAGTGCATACGGCCCATGGTGTCGGTCATGCCGTAGCTGGCGGGACCGGCGGCCATGTTGTCCGGGTGCAGGGTGCGGCCGGTGCCGCCGCCGGAGGCCACGGAGAAGTACTTCTTGCCCTGCTCGATGCATTCCTTCTTATAGGTGCCAGCCACAGGGTGCTGGAAGCGGGTGGGGTTGGTGGAGTTGCCGGTGATGGACACGTCCACGCCCTCGTGGTGCATGATGGCCACGCCCTCGCGGACATCGTCAGCGCCGTAGCAGCGGACGTCGGCCCGCTCGCCCTCGGAATAGCGGATCTCGCGGACGATGTTCAGCTTGCCGGTGTAGTAGTCGAACTGGGTCTGCACATAGGTAAAGCCGTTGATGCGGCTGATGATCTGGGCGGCGTCCTTGCCCAGGCCGTTGAGGATCACCCGCAGGGGCTGCTTGCGGGCCTTATTGGCGTTCTTCACGATGCCGATAGCGCCCTCGGCGGCGGCGAAGGACTCGTGGCCCGCCAGGAAGGCGAAGCACTTGCTCTCGTCGCTGAGCAGCATAGCGCCCAGGTTGCCGTGGCCCAGACCCACCTTGCGGTCGTCGGCCACGGAGCCGTCGATGCAGAAGGACTGCAGGCCCACGCCGATCATCTTGGCGGCCTCGGCGGCGGTCTTGACGCCGGACTTCAGGGCGATGGCTGCGCCCACGGTGTATGCCCAGCAGGCGTTTTCAAAGCAGATGGGCTGGATCTCCTTGACGATCTCATAGGGATCGAAGCCCCGGGCCTTGCAGATGTCCCGGCACTCCTCCACGGAGCCGATGCCGTACTGAGCGAGGACGCCATTGATCTTGTCGATTCTTCTTTCGTAGCTTTCAAACAGTGCCATTTTTCCGTCCTCCTCTTATTCCTGCCGGGGGTCAATATACTTGGCGGCATTGTCGAACTGACCATAGTGCCCCTTGGCCTTTTCCAGAGCCGTGGCGGCGTCATCGCCCTTCTTGATGAAGTCCATCATCTTGCCCAGGCTGATGAACTCATAGCCCACGATCTCGTCCTCCTGGTTCAGGGCCACGCGGGTGACATAGCCCTCGGCCATCTCCAGATAGCGGGGGCCCTTGGCCTTGGTGGCGAACATGGTGCCCACCTGGCTGCGCAGACCCTTGCCCAGGTCCTCCAGGGAAGCGCCCACGGACAGGCCGCCCTCGGAGAAGGCGGACTGGGACCGGCCATAGACGATCTGCAGGAACAGCTCACGCATGGCGGTGTTGATGGCGTCGCACACCAGGTCGGTGTTCAGAGCCTCCAGAATGGTCTTGCCGATGAGAATCTCGGAGGCCATGGCGGCGGAGTGGGTCATGCCGGAGCAGCCGATGGTCTCCACCAGCGCCTCCTCAATGATGCCGTTTTTGATGTTCAGCGTCAGCTTGCAGGCGCCCTGCTGGGGAGCGCACCAGCCGATGCCGTGGGTGAAGCCGGAAATATCGGAAATCTCCTTGGCCTGGACCCACTTGCCCTCCTCGGGAATGGGAGCCGGACCGTGATAAGCGCCCTTGGCAACGGGACACATATGCTGTACCTCGGTGGTATAGATCATAGCGAATTCCTTCCTTCTAAATAATGAGGGATGTCCTCTTGTACCCCATTATAGCAAGTCTTCCGTGAATTTGCAAGTAATATTCCGAACGTTCCATGCAGCAGATGGTGAGGCGATACGTTTTTGCTGATTTGCTGCATCCTGTAGGACAGCTCTCTGTCAAGTGCATCGTCATGGGGGCGAATAGCCGCACCGCCTTTATCCGTTGGAAAGGCAATCATGCTATTCCTCCGCTCCGAATCCCATAGCACTATTTCAAGAACAATTTGGAGGAAGTTCTTGCCAAGCAGGGGTATTCGGTTGTATACTTAGGATAGTTGACAGCGATGCGCTGAAAACGACAAATCCGAAGGGCAGCAGAAGCAGCGGAGGGAGCTCTAATATGTGTATGGGCCGAAGGGGCCCGGTAAGGATGACTGTATGAAGAAATTAGAAAAAGGCACCATGCGTATCTCCCCATCTGGGATGCATGACCAGATGATGTTTTTCATTATATCCGGTGTAGGAGTTGATGTTCTCTACATTGATACATTTTCATGGGTCATTGCCCCCCCCATACGTATAGCGATTGATACCGTTACCATCACAGCTTTTTTCTTGATATTCACTGGTGTAGTGTTCACCATGATTATTGCGCTCAGCCGGGTATACATTGTATCCACCAAGGGGATTACCGTGATATTGCTGGGTATCTTCCGTCACCTCTATCCGTGGGAACGGTTTCAGATGGCGGGCCTGTATCCCATATCGAAAGTTATAGAAGAAACACCTGGCGAGGCATTCATGATGGTATGCAGCACCGTAATGTTAGAAGGAACAGCCGGTGGACGGATCAATATAGAGCGTGCCACCTTTCGCTGGCCGCAGGTTTTGATTTTTCCACCGCTGACAGGCGAGGAACGCATGCAATTTGAAAGCCTGCGGCGGGGGGAAATACCTCCCGACCTGGAGGATCAGGAACCCGACGAGGAGGAATAAGTATCCCGGCTGACGGACGTGGCCGTCTTTTGTCGGCCACGTCCGGACAGCAAGCAGCACCTATACCTACGGCAACGCTGATTGGCCGGACCTGCTGACGGCGTTCAATGGGAAGTCCATCACCTACGACGCCATAGGCAACCCCCAGTGCGCCGTGAATCCCCGCACCGGCTTCGAGGAGCTGCTGCCTGCCGTTCCCACCCCGGCCAAGGTGCGCAAGCGCATTGCCGTTATCGGCGCAGGCTGCGCGGGTCTGAACTTCGCCATCACCGCCGCACAGCGGGGCCATACCGTGGACGTATTTGAAAAGTCCGACCGTATGGGCGGCAAGATGCACGCCGCCGGTGCTCCTCTGAGCAAGTATGAGCTGCACAACTATATGGAATGGCTGTTCCGCCAGGTGGAGAAGCAGGACGGCGTCACCGTGCACCTGAACACCACCATGACCAACCAGCAGCTGAAGAAAGCCGGATACGACGCCGTGGTGTTTGCCAATGGCAGCAAGGAGGGTCTGCCTCCCATTCCCGGCCTGAAGGAGACCCGCCACATCGAGGCCACCTGGCTGCTGACCCATCCCCAGGAGCTGGCCGACACCGATCGCAGGATCGTGGTGGTGGGCGGCGGCGCCGTGGGCGTGGAGATGCTGGAGCACTTCGAGGAGGGCGCCTGCACCGCCAACCGCGGCCATCTGATCCACTATTTCGAGGCCGAGGGCGGCCAGCTCATCAACTGCGCCCGGGTCACCCGGTTCGAGAATGGCCATGTGGTCATCGCCCGCAACTGCGCCAAGGCCGTGCCGAATCCCTACTGCACCTGGGCTCCCATCATTCCCAAGAACGTGGAGAATCCTCTGGCCCCCAAGATGACCAACGAGGAGTATATCGAGCAGCTGGAGGCCGATCTGGTGGTCATGGCCATCGGCAGCAAGGGCGACGACCGGCCCTTCCTGTCCGCTCAGCAGGAGATGGTTGCCGCCGAGGTCCACAACATCGGCGACAGCTACAACACCGAGAAGCCCGGCAATATGTGGCAGGCCACCAAGGCCGCCTATAACCTGGCCATCCGCATCTGACAGCTATCTGAAAATGCCCCTGCCTTCGTTTCAGAAGGCAGGGGCATTTTTGCGCTTATTGATCGAAGGACGGATTGACGAAGTAGAGATTTTTCTGGTCCATCTTCTCCTTGGCCAGGCGCAGGCCCTCGCCGAAGCGTACAAGATGGAGTAACTGTACTTGCTTAAATGCGCCATTCGATTTTGATGGAATCGTTGGTAGCATAGATGACGCGGATGAGCTGGTCTACCGTCTGCCGCTTATCATCGAAACTCAACTCGTCCCACATAGTCAGGTGATTATAGATCTCCGTATAGTCCGCTTCCTTGTGCAGCTTCAATTCAGAGATACGCTTCATCAGCTCTTGCTTTTTCCCATCCAGTTCTTTGACGCGCCCACTGATGTAACGAAACAGGGTATCGTCCGCAGCCGACAGGCGATCCATCAGAGAGCCAATCTCAGTCTCAACTTGCGTAAGTTGAACATTCAACGCCGTTAGCTCGGGGTTAATGTAATTCCCTTTACACCTTCTGAGCGTTTTGAACTGAGCCATCTTTTTGCGCATTTCATTGTAGATGATTTGTTCAAACTCATCGGTATAAATCGTTCCGGGACCCTCGCAGGCTTTGGAGTTCATTTTGTTCGAGCAGAGGAGGTAGCGGGAGCGTGTGGTCGAGTAGTGCTTATCCACCAAAGCGTACCCGCAGATGCCGCATTTGATCTTTCCCGCCAGCCATGTGTTCTTGGCTTTCTGATATGGCTTGATCTGCTGCGCTTCCAGACACTTTGCACGGCATTTCAGCCATAGGTCGGAGGGAATGATGCCCTCGTGTGGAGCCAGCACCAAATGGTTGCCTTCTAAATTCATTTGCTTGCGTCCTACGGAGTCCTGTCCCTTGTAGTAGTAGCATCCGTTCGTGCCGATAAAGTCACTCGGATCGTTTGCCATGATCGCGCCTTGGTCACGATAGAACTCGTAGACGGATAGATCCGCGCGGACATAGATGGGATTCCTGAGAACATCCGCAAGTCGTGTGCGTCCCCACGGCTTTCCGTTTTTGAGAATGCCGTGGGCTTGAAAGTAGCGGATAATGTCACCGTAGGAGCATTCCGGCTTGGAGTAGAGCTCATAGATCAACCGCACCTGTTCCGCTTCCTCCGCGTTGATCTCATACATAGAGGTCTTAATACCCTCGATGGTCGTCGGGATCAGCCGGAATCCATACGGAACTCTGCCGCCCATATAGAAGCTCTTTTGACTGCGGGAGTAGTAGGCATCCGCCACGCGCTTTTGAATGGTTTCCCGTTCCAACTGCGCGAATACAATGCAGATGTTGAGCATGGCGCGTCCCATGGGCGAGGAAGTGTCGAACTTTTCTGTCGTGGATACGAACTCGACCCTGTGCTTTCCGAATTTCTCCATCATATTAGAGAAGTCGAGGATAGAACGGCTGATGCGGTCCAGTTTGTAAACAACGACCTTACCGATTACTCCGCTTTCGATATCGTTCATCATTTCAGCAAAGGCGGGACGGTCTGTATTTTTACCGCTGTAACCCCTGTCGGTATAAACCTTGTACTGTTCACCTCTCATTTCGTACTGGCAGAACTCGATCTGGCTTTCGATAGAAATGCTATCGGCTCTGTCAACGGATTGTCTTGCGTAGATTGCGTTCATTTTGTAGCTCCTTCCTCACAGAAAAGAGCTGCTGACAGGTACATCATACCGCAGCAGCTCCTAAATAGCTATCATTTTCATTGTGTTTTTCATACTTTATAAAGACCTCGAAAAGACCTTCCTCGATACATCGCCGCTGTTCCATGCACTCCTCGGCGGTAAGCTGTGGGGTAAGGTTTTCAATTCTGATCATATTTTTTCTGCCGGAAATAATGTGCGCGTCACTATCGTAAGTGAAAGGGCGGACAATAATAACTATCACCTCCCGCGGTGCTATCATTTTATTTGCGAGAACCTTGTCCTATGCAGAAAGGGAGAGTCGAAATCCTTCAACTCTCCCTTTGCGTCACATGGTCTGTTGCCAGTCATAACTCACCTCGTCCTCGTGGTCATCTGCCTTGTGACCGAGGGCAATCTTCTTTTCGCGTTCTTTTTGCAGTACCTTTCTGTCGGTGTGGTGCTGTACGGGCATCACAGGGGCAGCAGACTGGAGCTGCTCCAGACGGTGCCCAAGCCCCACCAGAGCAGAAGCAGTGCTGCCGCCGCCATCAGCAGAGAGATCAATGCCGGAATACTGACGTGTGGCAGATGCAGTCTGGGAAGTCTGATTCTGTGCAGAGAAAAAGAATTCTCTTTCGGCTTCCCAGTCTGTTCGGTCATCTGCTCCAGATGCCGCACCCTCTTCAGCAGATCGTCCAGCTGCGTCCGCGTGGGAAGCTGCGACATCTGCCTGCTGACGCTCTCCAACAGATCCGTCTGCCGATCCGCATGGTACCACAGTGTATCCAGATCGTTCATCATTCGCCCCCAGTCCGCTTTCGTGGGACTCGCTTCGGGAGGTGGTGCCTGCATCGGCAGCGCTGTCTGCCGGGTGTTGCGCTGCTTGAGTTCTTGCAGAGACAATCTCTGCCCGTATTCTGAATTCATGCTCCATGGCCTCCTTGCAATACTTTTCCTCGTGCAGTTTGTTGTCACGGCATTTTAATCCGTCCGGCGTGGTGTAGGTGATGTACTTGCGGGTGTCCTCCCAGCGCACCGCGTAGCCCTCGGACGCCATCAGGGAAACGAAGGCGTCCCGGTCGGCGGCGTATTTCATGCACTCGTCGATGGTATTCATGAGCCGCAGCTTCCAGCTTTGGCCCTTCAGAGCCGTGTGGTACTCCGCGCCGCTCATGCCGCGGGCCTGCTGTGTTGGCGCGTCAAAGACTGGCAGGCCCATCTCCTGACAGATCGCATCGTTGCGCCGCATCAGTTCTTGAATCTGCTCTTTCGCCATGTGCAGCTTTTTGCCGGTCTCGAAGTTGACGGAGTTGATGACGCAGTGGGAGTGGATGTGCTCCCGGTCTATGTGGGTGCAGACCAACACCTCGCAGCCGTCGAAGTATTCCGCCAGCCGCCGTGCGGCTTCGTGTGCCTGTCGGGGATCGACTGCCGCACCCTTTGGAAAACTCTGCACCATGTGATAGAACATCGTGCCGCCATCCTTGTGGTAGAGCAGTTTCGTGTTCAGGAAATCGTCATAGACGCTCTGCGGCTGACAGTTGATGCCGCTGACGAGCGGCACGCCCTCCCACGTGGTTTTCTTCTCCTGCATGACGTAGAGCATCACGCCGCGCATGGCGGCGCGGGACTGTGTGCCCCGCTTGTAGTTCACGAAATGTACGATGGCCATACGGCTCACCGCCCTTCCATGACTGACCGCAGCGCGGCGCTGACCTCGGACAGCTCCTGCGCGGCCTTGTCGAGACCGATGACCTGCACCTTGCCCATGTTGGCGAGGACGGTGAGGCGGTTGATGTTGCTGCCGATGCCC
>ENA-UESH01001406-UESH01001406.1-human-gut-metagenome-genome-assembly--contig:-NODE-1406-length-16936-cov-10.023014_pt1 | contig 16936 bp, 12 predicted proteins | sample MGYA00243001_ERZ508002 | MGnify/ENA primary metagenome ERZ508002 (study PRJEB26167, sample SAMN06115447) | human gut metagenome | host: Homo sapiens | place: China:Anhui | collected 2015-08-07... | reverse complement strand
ACTACACCCGTCGGCCCCGCCGCCCCCAGCAGCCCAAAGAGGCTGCAACGCCCATCCATATCTATCCGCTGGGCGGCCTCGGCGAAGTGGGCAAGAATATGACGGTCTATGAGTGCTGCGGCGATATGATCATCGTGGACTGCGGCCTCGTCTTCCCGGATAACGATATGTTCGGCGTCGATATGGTCATCCCCGACTTCACCTTTGTGGTGCAGAATAAGGATAAGATCAAGGGCCTGCTCATCACCCACGGCCATGAGGATCACATCGGCAGCATTCCCTACCTGCTGCAGAAGTTCGATCTGCCCATCTACGGCACCCGCCTGACCTGCGGCCTCATCCGCAATAAGCTGGAAGAGTTCGGCCTTGCAGGCAAGACCAAGTTCGTGGAGATCACCCCCCGCCAGAAGCTCAAGCTGGGCTGCTTCACCGTGGAGCCTATCCATGTGAACCACTCCATCCCGGACGCGGTAGCTTTCGCCATCGACAGCCCGGCCGGCACCATCATCCAGACCGGCGACTTCAAGATCGACTACACCCCGCTGGCCTGCGGCCCCACCGACCTTGCTACTCTGTCTGAGTACGGCCAGAAGGGCGTGCTGGCTCTGCTGAGCGACTCCACCAACGCGGAGCGTCCCGGCTTCACCGCCACCGAGCAGAAGGTGGCCGCCGGTGTCCGCAGCCTGTTTGCCCGGGCGCAGAACAAGCGCATCATCATTGCGACCTTCGCGTCCAACATCTACCGCGTCCAGCAGATCATCGACCTCGCCGTGGAGGATGGCCGCAAGGTGGCCTTCAGCGGCCGCAGCATGGTCAACAATACCGCCATGGCTCAGGAGCTGGGCTATATGCACATCCCGGAAGGCACCCTCATCAGCATCGATGAGATAAACCAGTATCCGCCGGAACAGGTGGTGCTGGTGACCACCGGCAGTCAGGGCGAGCCTCTGAGCGCCCTGAGCCGCATGGCTTCCTGCAGCCACCGTCAGGTGCGCGTCGGCCCCGGCGACTTCATCATCATCTCGGCCAAGCCCATCCCCGGCAACGAGAAGAGCGTGACCAAGATCGTCAACGGTCTGCTCCTGCTGGGCGCAGAGGTCATCTATGAGGGCATGTACGATGTCCACGTCTCCGGCCACGCCTGTCAGGAAGAGCAGAAGCTGATGCTCACCCTGACCAGACCCAAGTATTTCCTGCCCGTCCACGGCGAATATAAGCAGCTGAAAAAGCACGCCATCACGGCGGCAAGCCTCGGCATCCCCACCAGCAACATCCTCATTGCCGAGAACGGCTCCAACATCATCCTCAGCCAGGACGAGATGAAGCTGGGCGAGCCGGTGACAGCGGGCGCTGTCATGGTGGACGGCCTCGGCGTGGGCGATGTGGGCAACGTCGTCCTGCGCGACCGCAAGCATCTGTCTGAGGACGGCCTCGTCATCATCGTGGCCACCGTGGACAGCAAGACCGGCAAAGTTCTGGCCGGCCCCGACCTCGTGAGCCGTGGCTTCGTCTATGTGCGGGAGAACGAGAGCCTGATGGACGGCGCCCAGAGCATCGTGGAGACGGCTCTTGACCGCTGCGTGGACGAGCACGTCCGCGACTGGAACAGCGTCAAGACCCGGGTGCGCGAGGCCCTGAGCAGCTATATCTACCGCCGCACCAAGCGCAGCCCCATGATCCTCCCCATCCTGATGGAGGTCTGAGTCTGCCCGCAGGAGGCATAACACTTCATGAAACAAAAACCAAGATGGACTCTTGAAATGCTGACCGCTGCGCTGGCGGTGCTCTGCGCCCTGCTGGTGCTGGTGCTTCTGGTGCAGCGCCCGGCCATCTGGCCTGTGCTGGTGGTGCTGGCAGTGCTGTGGTTCGCCCTGTTCGGAGTGTTCCGCTACCGGGTGCGCAGCTGGGTGGCCCGCTGGGTCTGCGGCGGCAGCTTCGAAAAATCGAAGACGCAGTTCAGCCTCGAGCCGCTGAGCCAGCCCGCCGCCCTCCTTTCAGGGGAGACGGTGCTGTGGTACAACACTGAGTTCCGCACCCGTCTGATGAAGGGCGAAGCCCTTCTGGTCCCCCGGGTGCAGAAAGTGCTGCCCGGCCTCGACCTGCAGGAGGCACGCAAGGTCAGCGGCCAGCTGCTCAATCTGGCCGACGGCGTGTGGAGCGCTCACAGCTCCACCGTCCCCGGCGAGGCCGAGAGCATGACCCTTCTTGTCCTGAATGAGGAAACGGCCCTCCGCAAAGTGGAGGCCGAATATAAGGCCAGCCGCCCGGGCTATCTGGTTTTCCTCGTGGACGGCTACGACGACGTGTTCAGCGATATGCTGGACAGCGAGCGCGCCCGCCTGCTGGAAGGCATCAACCGGGTGCTGGAAGATATGATAGGCCGCGGCACGGGCTTTCTGCGCCGTGTCGCCAGCGGCCGCTACATCGCTGTGGTGGAAGAGCGCCAGCTGGAGCAGTTCGCCAAGCGCGGCTACGACGTGCTGGACAAGATCCGCGCCCTCGACCCCAGCGTGAACCTCTCCATCTCCATCGGCGTCGGACGCGGGGCCAAGACCCTGCGGGAGGCTCAGGACATGGCCGTTCAGGCGCTGGATATGGCGCAGGGGCGCGGCGGCGACCAGGCCGCCGAGATGACCCCGGACGGCTTTACCTTCTACGGCGGTGTCAGCCACGGCGTGGAAAAGCGCAGCAAGGTGCGCAGCCGCATCGTGGCCGACCAGCTGGTCAAGCTCATCAAAGAGGCTGACCATGTGGTCATCATGGGTCACCGGATGAGCGACCTGGATGCCATCGGCTCTGCCGAGGGCGTGCTGCGCATCTGCAAGATCTGCGATGTGCCGGCAGTCATCGCCGTGCGCCGTGACGCCACCCTGGCGGGCAGCCTCATCAACGCCCTCATCGCGGCAGGGCAGGAGGACGACTTCATCGACCCCAAGGGCGCTCTGCCCATCATTTCCCAGAGAACGCTCTGTATCGTCGTGGATACATACCAGCTGGGTCTGGTGGAGAGCCGAGAGATACTGGAAAAATGCGGCAAGGTGGCCGTCATCGACCACCACCGCAAGGGCGTCGGCTTCATCGAGAAGGCCGACCTCGTCTGCCACGAGCCCTATGCATCCTCGGCCAGTGAGCTGGTCACGGAGTTCTTGCAGTATGTGGGCGACCGGGACGACAAGCCCAACCGCATCGAGGCCGAGGGACTGCTCTCCGGCATCATGCTGGACACCCGTGACTTCACCCTCCACACCGGCGTGCGCACCTTCGAGGCCGCTGCGGCCCTCCGCCGCTACGGCGCGGAGACGGAGCACGTGCGTCAGCTCTTTGACGTGAGCATGGTGGAGTACACCACCAAGGCCATGCTGGTATCGGAAGCCCAGATGTACCGGGGCTGCGCCATCACCGTCAGCGGCGAGGTGGCCCCCGAGGCCCGGGTGGCCATCGCCCAGGCGGCCAACGACCTGCTGACCATCCAGAACGTGGAGGCCAGCTTCGTGGCCGTGCAGGTGGGCGGCGGCGTCAACATCTCGGCCCGCAGCCTCGGCGCGGTGAATGTGCAGGTCATCATGGAGTCTCTGGGCGGCGGCGGTCATCAGACCATGGCAGCGGCCCAGCTCAAGCATATCACCCCGGAGGCGGCCCACAGCCGCATCCAGACGGCCATCGACCAGTACCGGGAGGCCCAGAAAAAGAGCGGCCTCGAGTCGGGATCCGAACAGAAGAAAAAGGATAAACAGTAATGAAACAGTACGATTATCTTATCGTTGGCGCTGGCCTGTACGGCGCGGTATTTGCCCATGAGGCCAAAAAAGCCGGCAAGCGCTGCCTCGTCATCGACAAGCGCGCTCATATCGCAGGCAACATCTACACCGAAGAGGTGGAGGGCATCAACGTCCACCGCTACGGCGCCCACATCTTCCACACCAACAACAAGGTTGTGTGGCAGTACGTCAACCAGTTCGCGGAGTTCAACCGCTACACCAACAGCCCTGTCGCCAACTATCACGGCGAGATCTACAACCTGCCCTTCAATATGAACACCTTCAACAGGATGTGGGGCGTCGTGACTCCCGCCGAGGCGAAGGCGAAGATCGAGCAGCAGCGCGCCGAGGCCGGCATCACGGAGCCGAAGAACCTCGAGGAGCAGGCCATCAGCCTGGTCGGCACCGACATCTACGAAAAGCTCATCAAGGGCTACACTGGCAAGCAGTGGGGCCGCCCCTGCACCGAGCTGCCCGCTTTCATCATCAAGCGCCTGCCCGTCCGTTTTACCTACGACGACAACTACTTCAACGCCCTGTATCAGGGCATCCCCAACGGCGGCTATACCGCCATGGTGGAGAAGATGCTGGACGGCGTGGAAGTGCGCCTGGGCGTGGACTATCTGGCCGAGAAGGCAGAGCTGGACAAGCTGGCCGACAGGGTCGTCTACACCGGCCCGGTGGACGCCTACTTCGGCTACAAGCTGGGCGCATTGCAGTACCGCAGCGTCCGCTTTGAGACGGAGACACTGGACACCGACAACTATCAGGGCAACGCCGTCGTCAACTACACTGACGCCGAGACGCCCTACACCCGCATCATCGAGCACAAGCACTTTGAGTTCGGCACCCAGCCCAAGACCGTCATCAGCCGCGAGTACAGCGCCGAGTGGAAGCCCGGCGATGAACCCTACTACCCGGTGAACGACGAGAAGAACGGCGCGCTCTACGCCGAGTACAAGAAGCTGGCCGACGCCGAGCCAGGGGTCATCTTCGGCGGACGTCTGGGCGAGTACAAGTACTACGACATGGATAAGGTCATCGAGGCGGCGCTGGACGTCGTGAGCAGGGAGCTGGCGTAAGCGTTGACGTAACAGCCCGATTGCTGTATACTAACCATAGAAATCCACCGGTTTCCCGGTGAGAAGTGAGGGATACTATCATGAAAGTGATTCTGAAGCAGGACGTCAAGGGCATCGGCAAGAAGGACGAGATCCACGAGGTCTCCGACGGCTACGCCCGCAACTTTCTGTTCCCGCGCAAGCTGGCCGCTGTGGCCGACGCCAGCGCGGTGAATATCGCCCGGGGCAAGGAGGCCGCTGCCGACTTCCACGAGGCTGAGAACGTGGCCGCCGCTCAGGCTGTGGCCGCGAAGCTCGAGGGCAAGACCGTGGTCATCAAGGCCAAGGGCGGTGCCTCTGGCCGTCTGCACGGCAAGGTCACCGGCAAGGAAGTCGCTGAGGCTCTGGCCCAGCTGGCCGGTTCTCCCATCGACAAGAAGAAGATCGAGCTGGAGACCAAGGACATCAAGGACGCGGGCGTCTTCAACGGTAAAGTCCGCCTCCATGTCGGTGTCGTGGCTTCCTTCAAGGTCCAGGTAGAAGTGGAGCAGGCCTGATTTGACCGCTATCTGCGCCCCCTCTCGGCAGGGGGCGCTTTTTCGTCGGAGACGAGTTGCGCGTAAAAATGAAAAGAGAGGTAGCCTTCGATGGCAATGCGATATATGATAGATCTGTTTGCGGGTGCGGGAGGTCTTTCATGTGGATTAGAACAAGCAGGATTTAAACCTGTGTTAGCGAATGAATTGGTAGAACAATATGCACATACCTACCAGATAAATCATCCAGAAACGAAAGTTGTGGTTGGTGATGTTCGACAGGTCGATGAAAAAAAACTGCATGAACTTGTTAAAGAATACAAAGAAATCGACTTAATTGCAGGAGGACCGCCGTGCCAAGGCTTTTCCGTAAATGCACCGATTCGTTCTCTTGATGATCCTAGAAATCATTTATTTAAAGAATATTTGAGAATTGTAAATGAAATTCGGCCCAAAGCGGTAATCATTGAAAATGTGCCGGGAATTATTTCGCTTGGAAAAGGGACAATTGTAGAACAAATCTATGAAATTTTAAATGGGATGGGGTATAAAGTAGACCATAAAATTTTGTTTGCCGGACATTATGGTGTCCCCCAGATGAGATTCAGAACAGTGTTTATAGCAATCAGAGACCGGAGAGAAGCCATAGTTTTCCCGGAACCGGAGTATTATGCAACTGCCGTAGCGAATTTCGGAGGCTCCAAAACACTCTGCTATAACTTGACGCCGATGGATGAATTGGTGCTAAAATCTAGAACGACAGTATGGGATGCTATTGGAGACTTGCCAGAAATTGTAGGGGGAGCAGGGGATGGCGTGTATGAGTATCCGCAAAGTCCAGAGACAGAATATCAAAGATATGTACGAAAAAATTCAAAAAAAATAACGTCCCATTATTGAGCGATTAAAATATATCCCGCAGGGGGGAAGTTGGAGAGATATTCCGTTTGAACTACTTCCAGAGGGATTGAAGAGAGCGAGAAGAAGTGACCACACAAAGCGTTATGGGAGATTGAACCCGAATGATTTGTGCTCAACAATTATGACAAAGTGCGATCCTCACTGGGGGAGTTTTTTTCATCCTACACAGGCAAGGGTGCTGTCCGTGCGTGAGGCTGCACGAATTCAAAGTTTTCCAGATGAGTATGTGTTTACAGGAAATATGACTCAGCAATATGAACAGGTTGGAAATGCGGTGCCACCGCTTTTGGGGAAAGCTGTTGGAGAAGCAATTTTAGAAATGATCTGAGGAAAGAAAAATGAATGTTCAGCGGCCAGATAGAGACATTGTGGAAATTTTTGGATATGCACCGAATGATACTACTAGCGAGTGTCGTTCGCTCTGGAAGATAGGAGCCTGCCCATTTGTAGAAATACCATGTACGAAAAAGAATCATGAAGCAACTGTTGTATATGGGACGTGTAGTGTCAGCACGACATATGGAGACTGTGTAATCTGCCCTAATCGTTTATATGCAAATCATTTTGAAACTCTTAAAAGGGTGGCAGAAGATGCCTTCGGAAAAACTCCTTTTTATACTTATACAGAATATGTAAGACATCGGAGTGATAAAAAACCTTTTGTGGTTGCACTTGGAATGCATTCGAGTCATGAGGTGAATTTAAACAGGTCTTGTTCAATGGACTGGGTATTAGCAAAGGTAGAAAATCAAAAACTTGTTGAGTATACTGGAATAGAAGTGCAGAGTATTGATATTACGGGGAATTATAGAGATAATTGGTATGCTTATAAAAATATTCACGAGGGTAAAATAATTCCACGCTCAGAACATGGAATGAATTGGGCGAATGTTCATAAAAGACTTATTCCACAAATTATTAGAAAAAGTCTGATTTATTCAAGGTCGGAGTATGTTCAAAGTGGGTTGTATTTTATAGTGCCAGATATTGTGTACAAAAAGTTTGAAGAAGTTATAGGAAATGATATACCGCTGGTAACAGAAAAGGCTTCAGATGTAATTACAGTTTACACATATCAACTAGGAGAAAGAAAACCCGAAGGACAGATTCGAGAGATTGAGCAGGTAAGAAAGATTCGATTTAAAATGCAAGAATTTTCTAATCGTTTTATCTCTGGGCCTAATTTACCGGCAGCGTCCGAATTGGATGGTGCGATTCGTATGGCGTTAGGTATTTGATGAAAGGATTAGCAAGAAACTGTATAGTAGAGGACAAACTACCATGCCGAACGAACGACATTATAACGAACTCAACCTCGAGAGCGTGGGCATCAACCTGCCCTACAATATGCAGGCAGAGCAGAGCGTGCTGGGCGCGGTGCTGCTGAAACCCGAGACCCTGACCGACCTCGTCGAGATCATCCGGCCCGAGATGTTCTACACCCGGCAGAACGCTCAGATCTACTCCGAGATGCTCCGCCTCTTTACCAGCGACCAGACCATCGACTTCGTCACCCTGCTGGACGCCGTCATCTCGGACGGCGTGTTCCCCAGCGCCGACGAGGCGAAAGTCTACCTGACCGGCCTCGCCGAGACGGTCCCCAGCATCTCCAACGTCAAGGCGTATGCGCAGATCGTGCAGGAAAAGTATCTGGTGCGCCAGCTGATGGGTGTCGCAAAGGACATTTTGCAGGACGCGGGCGACGAGCCCGACGCCGACCTGCTGCTGGAAAACGCCGAGCAGCGCATCTATGAGATCCGCTCCGGCCGCGATTCCAGCGCCCTGACGCCCCTTTCTTCCAGCATGGTGGAGACGCTGACAAATCTGCAAAAAATCAGCGGCCCCGACGCCGACAAGTACAAGGGCATCCCCACCGGCTTCCGACTGCTGGACACCGTCCTCACCGGTCTTGGCCGCGGCGACCTCATCATCCTCGCTGCCCGCCCCGGTATGGGCAAGACCAGTTTCGCGCTGAACATCGCTACCCGCGTGGCCATGCAGCAGAAGGTGCCGGTGGCCATCTTCAGCCTCGAAATGACGAAGGAGCAGCTGACCAACCGCATCCTCTCCGCTGAAGCGGGCATCGACAGTCAGGCGTTCCGCACCGGTGCGCTCCGGGCCGAGGACTGGGAGTATCTGGCCCTCGCCACCGAAAAACTGCACGACGCACCGATTTATATGGACGACACCTCGGGTATCACCATCACCGAGATGAAGGCGAAGATCCGCCGGGTCAATCAGGACCCCGCCCGCCCCAACGTGGGCCTCATCGTCATCGACTATCTGCAGCTGATGACCAGCGGCCAGCGCAGCGAGAACCGCGTGCAGGAGATCAGCTCCATCACCCGAAACCTCAAAATTATGGCCAAAGAGATGAACGTGCCGATCATCGCTCTGAGCCAGCTGTCCCGTGCGGTGGAAAAGCAGGGCAACAACTCCAGCCACCGCCCCCAGCTGTCTGACCTGCGCGACTCCGGCTCCATCGAGCAGGACGCCGACTGCGTCCTCTTCCTGTACCGCGACTCCTACTACGCCAGCCAGAACCCCGACGGCGCGGAGGTGGACGCCGACACCGCCGAGTGCATCGTGGCAAAGAACCGTCACGGCGAGACCAGCACGGTGCCGCTGGGCTGGGACGGCGCCCACACCCGCTTTATGGATGTGGACTTCAAACGCTGATGAACTACGAAGAGATCTTACAGACGGTGCGCGGCTTCTGCGTCCGGGAAAAGCTGCTGGACGGCAAAAAGCATCTCGCGCTGGCTGTTTCGGGCGGGGCCGACAGCATGGCCCTGCTCTGCCTCATGCACCCGCTGGCCGAGGAAAAGGGCATCGCCCTCACGGTCTGCCACGTCAACCACGGCCTGCGGGGGGAGACGGCGGACCGGGACGAAGCCTTCGTCCGGGAGGTCTGCGCCCGGCTGGGCCTGCCGCTGCGGGTGTTCCATGCCGCTGAGCTGGAAGCTGAGGCAGGAAAGCCCCGGGCGGGGGAGGACTGGGCGCGCCGCCTGCGGTATGCCTGCTTTGAGCGGGTGCTGGCCGACGGGATAGATGCCGTCGCAACTGCCCATACTGGGAGTGACCAGGCCGAGACGCTGCTGTTCCGGCTGGCCAGAGGCACCGGCCTCCACGGCGCGGCGGGCATCCGGCCCAGCCGCCCGGGCTATCTGCGGCCTCTGCTCTGCCTGACGAGGGCCGACACCGAGGCCGTCTGCCGCGCCTGCGGCGAACGCTGGGTCACCGACGAGACCAATGACGCCGACGACTACGCCCGCAACCGTCTGCGCCACGGCGCACTGCCCGCCCTCTGCGGAGTCAACAGCGCCGCCGAGCGCAATCTGGCCCGCTTCTGTGAGAAAGCCGCCAAGGCGGACGAATACTTTGCCCGGCAGGCGGATGCGCTGCTGGCTTCGGCCCGGGCAACGGACGCAAAAAGCCTGCCCGGCGGGGCGGGATACGCCCTGCGCAGCGGCCAGCCCGTGTGGATGTCAGAGCCTTTGCGGCAGACTGACCCGCTCATCCTTGACATGGCCCTCCACAGCCTTGTGGAGCCGGTGCGGGACGCGGAGGAAAAATATATCCGCCTGCTGGCCGACCTTGTGGAAAAGGGCAGCGGCGCGGTGCAGCTCACCGACGCCGTCCGCTTCTGCGCCCGGGACGGCGTGCTCTGGCGGGAGGAAGCCGATAAAAACACCCGCCGGCAGGGCGAAAAAGCGGACGGTCCGAAATTTGAAGTATCCCTGCCGGAGGGCGGCGATTATCCGCTGCCCGGCGGCAGAAAGCTGCATATCCGGGTGGTTTCGGCCTGTTTTGAAGAAAAAACACAGGGTGTTCATAAAAAAGACTTAAAAAATCAGGCAGATTATGCTAAAATAAACTCGATATGTCCTGTTCTGCGGCTGCGCTGCCGTCAGCCCGGCGACCGCTTCCGTCCGGCCGGGCGGGGGGTAGACCGGGAGCTGCGCAAATGGATGAACGAGGCGGGCATCCCGCCCCGGGAACGGGACACGCTGCCGCTGCTGGCGGCAGGCAGACAGGTGCTGTGGGTCTGCGGAGAGGGCTTTGCCGATGGGCTGGCTCCCGGGCCGGACACCGGGCAGCTGCTGCAGGTGGAACTAGAAAATTTTGGAGGAATCGAATCATGAGCATGAATGACGATATTTTGAAGGTCCTCGTTTCGGAAGAGGAGCTGAAAGCGAAAGTGGCTGAGCTGGGCGCTCAGATCAGCAAAGACTATGAGGGCAGAAACCTCGTCCTCGTCTCCATCCTCAAGGGCTCGGTGGTCTTTATGGCCGACCTGATGCGCGCTGTGAGCATCCCGTGCAGCATCGACTTCATGGTGGTGTCCAGCTACGGCGGCGGCAACACCACCAGCACCGGCCTCGTCAAGATCATCAAGGACCTGGACGGCGACCTCTCCGGCAAGGACGTGCTCATCGTGGAGGACATCCTCGACACCGGCATCACCCTGTCGAACCTCGTGCCGATGCTCAAGATGCGCAACCCGAACTCGGTGAAGATCTGCACCATCCTCGACAAGCCCAGCCGCCGCAAGGCCGACATCGCCCCGGACTACGAGGGCTTCGCGGTGCCGGACGAGTTCGTGGTGGGCTACGGCCTCGACTACGACGAGAAGTACCGCAACCTGCCCTACATCGGCGTACTCAAACCCAGCGTCTACGAAAAGTAAGAAATAAAACCAGAACTGGAGTTGATCCTTTTGCAACCTAAGAGACCTCGTATCAATCCGCTCATCCTCGCACTGGCGCTGGCCGCCGTGCTGATGGTCTGGTCGGTGATGGGCAGCGGGTCGGGCAGCACCAGCGGCTCGACCATGAGCTACTCCACCGTCGTCCATTACTTTGAGCACAATCAGGTCACGGCCTTCACGCTGGACCGCAACACCAGCGTCATCACCCTGAACCTGAAAGAAGGCGACCTGCCCCTGCCGGACGTCTCCTCCACCCAGAGCACGGTGCAGTCTACCGGCGGTCTGCTGAGCGGGATGTTCTCCTCCTCGTCGGAGTCCACCGGCGCAGTGCAGGAGGACGACGGCACCGTCACCGTCCGCTATAAACTGCCCTACGCCTACGTTTTCATCGAGAACGTGGACAAGTATATCGAGTCCTACGACGCGGCGAACCCCGACGCGCCCATGACCTACGACTACACCTCCCTCAAGGAGACCATCCCCTGGATGGAGATCATCTTCTATCTGGGGATGCTGGGCTGCACCGGCTTTTTGCTGTTCTCGATGATGCGGGGCGGTGTCGGCGGTGGCGGCGGCATCATGAATGTCGGCAAAGCCAAGGTCAAGGACGAGCACGAGAACAAGAAGACCGCCACCTTTGCCGATGTGGCCGGTGAAGACGAAGAGAAGGAGGAGCTGAAAGAGGTCGTGGAGTTCCTCAAGAGCCCCGACAAGTTCAACTCTCTGGGCGCACGCATCCCTCACGGCGTGCTGCTCGTCGGCCCTCCGGGTACCGGCAAGACCCTGCTGGCCCGCGCCTGCGCCGGTGAGGCCGGTGTGCCGTTCTACTCCATCTCCGGCTCTGACTTCGTCGAGATGTACGTCGGCGTCGGCGCATCCCGTGTGCGCGACCTCTTCGACAAGGCAAAAAAGACCATGCCCTGCATCATCTTCATTGATGAGATCGATGCTGTGGGCCGTCAGCGCGGTGCCGGTCTCGGCGGCGGTCACGACGAGCGCGAACAGACCCTGAACCAGCTGCTGGTCGAGATGGACGGCTTCGAGGCCAACGATGGCGTCATCGTCATGGCGGCCACCAACCGTGCCGACATCCTCGATAAGGCCCTGCTCCGCCCGGGCCGCTTCGACCGTCAGGTCTACGTCGGCCTGCCCGACGTCAAGGGCCGCGAGGAGATCCTGAAAGTCCACACCAAGAACAAGCCCCTCGCCCCGGATGTCTCCCTCAAGGTCATCGCACAGCGCACCGCAGGCTTTGCGGGCGCTGACCTCGAGAACCTCGTCAACGAGGCCGCTCTGCTGGCTGCACGCCGCAGCCGCAAGGCCATTACGATGGAGGACATCGAAGAGGCTTCCATGAAGGTCATGGCCGGCCCCGAGAAGAAGAGCCGGGTCGTCACCCCCGAAGAGAAAAAGCTCACCGCCTACCACGAGGCAGGCCACGCTGTGGCGGGCTTCTACTGCAAGCACCACCCCCGTGTGCATGAGATCACCATCATCCCCCGCGGTCAGGCCGGCGGCTACACCATGTATCTGCCCGAGAAAGACCGCAGCTACGTCACCAAGGGCGAGATGTTCGAGGACATCGTGTCCAGTCTGGGCGGCCGCGTAGCCGAGCAGCTTATCCTGGACGACATCTCCACCGGTGCGTCCAACGACCTGCAGCAGGCGACGAACATCGCCCGCCAGATGATCACCAAGTACGGCTTCTCCGAGCGCCTTGGCCCTGTGGTCTACGGCACCTCTCAGGAAGAGACCTTCCTGGGCCGCGACCTCGGTCAGGGCAAGGGCTACAGCGAGACCACCGCTGCTGAGATCGACAGCGAGATGCGGGACATCATCGACGAGGCCTACGAGACCTGCCGCCGCACCCTGACGGAGCATATCGACCAGCTCCATGCGCTGGCACAGGCCCTGATGGAGCGCGAGAAGCTGAACGAGAAGGAGTTCAACGCCGTGATGGCAGGCGAGACCCTGCCCCAGCGTGAGGACCCCGATGCAAAGCCCGCCGAGGCTCAGCCCGCTGTCCAGCCTGTGGAACAGGCCGAGACCGCAGAGGCTGCGGAGCCTGCCGAACCTGCTGAGGCAGTGGATGCTGCCCCGCAGGAAGCCCCGGCCCCCGAAACGCCGGATGAAGGCGAAGCCAACCAGTAAACCAAGAGAAAGGGGAGAGTGTTGTGGAGGAAAATTTTGAACCGGTCGCGCGGACACGGGCCAACTATTACACCCCGGGCAGCCCGGTGCAGTTCGTCTGCGTGGAGCTGCTCAAGGGCGAAGTCAGCGGCGAACACGCGGTCTGTCTGACCTTTAAGAACATTTCCCGTGTGACCCTGACGGCACTGGAGATCCACTTCAAGTGCAAGGGCGTGGACGGCGTCATCCTCTGTGAGGACGAGTTCGAGTACCGTGACCTTACCGCAAAGCCCGGCGAGAGCTTCGGCATGGACGATGCCGTCTTCGTCACCCAGAAGGCCATCACCAGCGTGGACGTTACCCTGCGCAATGTCTACAGCGGCAGGAAGGTCGTCCACCTCGAGAGCATCAAGCGGGTGCGCCTGCCGGCCCCCCGCCGCCTGAGCGTCGAGATGCAGAAGGCCCTCGAAGCCCGGATGAACCGCACCGGCATGAAGTTCATGCCCCAGGTCTTCGAGAACGGCTGGTACTGCGCCTGCGGTGCCTTCCACCCGAAGGAAGAGGACACCGTCTACTGCTCCGAGTGCGGCAGTGACCGCATCCTTTTGCAGAACGCGCTGAATACCCTGCTGCAGCCGGAAGCCCCGGTGCGCCAGCCGGAGACGGAGCCGCAGGCTGCGGCCCAGCCGGTACGCCCGGCTGCGCCTGCTGAGGAGCCTACCCGTATCGTGGGTGCAGCGCAGGAGGAAGCCACCCGTATCATCCCGCCCCGGGCGGCGGAGCCTGCGCCCGGCTATGCGCCTGCCGCTGAGATGGACGCGACCCGCGTGGTGTCCCGCGCCCCGGAGCAGGAGGCGACCCGCGTCCTGCCCCGCCAGCCGGAGCCGGTGCGCCCGGCCAAGTCCTTTGCGCCGGACGAAGAGGTGGAGAAGTACGGCACCCGTGTGGTACCCTCGACTCCCGCCGCCGCGCCGTCCCGCCTGCAGGCAGAGCCGCTGGACGAGGAGGACGACTGCGAAGAGGAAGACCCCCGCGACAGCATCGCTGAGACGCTCATCCGCTGGGTGCCGCCCATCACCGCCATCGTGTGTGCTGGCATCGCCCTGTGCGGCTTCGTGTATTCTCAGTTCATGATGTAAAATAGGATGTACGGCGGAGGAGGCAGAGGCTTCCTCCGCTTTTAATTTAAGGAATAACCTCTCCGTCAGCGCTGCCGCGCTGCCACCTCCCCTATCGAGGGGAGGCCTTGGCATGGCGGAAAAGCTTTATCTTTTCGCCAGAGGCTCCCCTACTAGGGGCAACAACGACGACCGCCGCCAGTGGCGGAAACAGGGAGTCGCTGTTGGGGCAGCGGCCAGTAAGGCGCAAGCGAAGCGCTGCGGATGCTGGGTGCCGCAACCCGGCCTTGTCTGCGAAGCAGACTGAGAGGTTGGATGAAGGCACTCCTTCCCTGAAACGCAGAAAGCTCCCCATACCCTCACGGGCATGAGGAGCTTTTTCTTATTTTTTCTCTTTTTCCGGCACCAGCGCACACACCAGCCGCACCATCCACGGCAAAAACGGCAGCCAGAGCAGGGCGCAGCAGACGTTGAAGGCGGTGTGGGCGTTGGCGATTTGCCGGGAAATGATTTCCAGCTCCGGGCCTTTGGGGGAGATAAGCTCCACCAGCCGGACGAACCAGGGCAGCAGCACCGCCGCCAGCAGACTCCCGCTGAGGTTGAAGCAGCTGTGGGCCAGTGCGGCGCGGGCGGCGTCCTTCCCCTGCCCGATGCAGGCCAGCAGGGCCGTGACCGTCGTGCCGATGTTGTCGCCCAGGAGGACCGGCACCGCCCCGGCAAGGCCCAGCACGCTGTGGATGCCGTCCGGCCCGGCCTGACGGGCCACGTTCTGCAGCAGCGCGATGGTGGCCGAACTGCTCTGCACCACCATAGTCATGGAGAGGCCCAGAAGGATGCCCAGAAGCGGCGACTCCTTCACCCGGGTCATCCAGTCGAGAAAGACCGCCTGCCCGGCCAGCGGCTGCAAAGCCCGGCCCAGGATGTCGATGCCCTCGAAGAGCAGCCCGAAGGAGAACACCGCCTCTCCCACGGCCTGCCAGCGGGGCCTGCGGGCCGCGAAGTCGAGGAGGAAGCCCAGAAACAGCACCGGGTACACCAGCGTCTGGACATCGAAGGCGATGAGCTGTGCCGTCATGGTGGTGCCGATGTTGATGCCGTAGATGATGGCCACCGCCCGGGGCAGTTCCAGCAGCCCGGCGCTGACGAAGCCGATGACCATTACTGTGGCTGCCGAGCTGCTTTGGAGCACTGCCGTCACGGCCAGCCCGGTGAGGACGCCCAGCAGCGGCGTGGCCGTCAGCCGGGCCAGCAACCGCTTCATGGCGTCGCCCGCCGCCCGCTGCAAGGCGCGGCTCATCCTGTCCATCCCGTAGAGGAACATCGCCAGCCCGCCGAACAGCGCAAAGAGCATCTCCATCCCCTGCTCCATCCGCACACCCCCTTGTCCGTCAGTGTATGAGGGGTGGACGGGCGGTATGACGGGAAGGCTTCTTCTCTGTACAACCTCTCAGTCTGCTTCGCAGACAAGGTCGGGTTGCGGCAGCGCGTTAGCGCTGACGGAGAGGTTGGACTACGGAGAACTTTCTCTGAGACCCGCGCGTTATCTGATAAAGTGACATTTTTCTCGCGCAGCATCGTCCAAAATCTCACTTTCTCAAGGTGATAAACTGAGGCTTGCTGATAAAGTGGGTCACTTTGTCAATCAGGGTCACTTTCTCAAATTGATAAAGTGATGTTTTATAATTATAGTACGTTATTTTTTGGTCACTTTCTCACATAATCTACCTCAGTAGAGCGTGTTACTTCATCAGCCCCATCGTCCATGCCCGGACCAGCAGGCCCAGCAGGACGACGGCCAGCAGCACCACGGTGAGAGCGCGGCTCTGGGTGCGCTGACGCTTCTTGCGGCGGGCCGTGGTCTGCATATTTTGGCGGCTGCGGCTGTTCCGGCCAGAAGCGTTCCGGCTGCGGCTGGATGTCCCCTTCGAGGTCGTGCGGCTCCCGCCGCTCTGGCGCTTGCGGGATGTGCTGCCGCTTTTCTGGGACTTCTGACGGCGGGGCGCTTCGTCCTCAGCCTTCTTCTGAGGCTCGATGGTCTCCGACGCGCCGCAGCGGGACAGAAAGTCCTCCGCCATCCGGTAATACTTCTCGAGGTCGCCGGTGGTCAGGGCCGTTCCCTCATAGCCCGCTTCCAGCTCCTCCACGGCCTCGTTGAACCGGATCGCCGCCTGTGCGGCTGCGGTCCTGTCGGAGGCGTGGGCGGCCTCGTTGCGGGCCATCCGCACCGCGTTGCAGGCGCGGCGGGCCGCTGCCGGGTGGGGCGTATTGCCCAGCAGGTCCAGAGGCCGGGCGGCGTCCTTTTCCGGGTCCAGCAGGATGCGCATACAGAGGGTGGTATCCAGCTGCTGCCAGCCGGTGCGGCCATTCAGATCCGGCAGGCGCTCGTAGTAGTCGGGGCTCTCCTTCTGGCGCTGGGCCAGATGCTTCAGCAGGGCGTCCACGCTGTGAGCGCCGGGCTTTTCCTCCCAGTGCCAGCGCAGCAGCTTCCGGCTGATGTCGTCGCAGGCCGCTTTGATCTCGAACGCGGCCTGCAAAGCTTCGTCAGGCATAACTTCACTTCTCCTTTGTCCAACCTCTCAGTCTGCTCCGCAGACAAGGCCGGGTTGCGGCACCCAGCATCCGCAGCGCATTGCTTGCGTCTTGCTGGCCGCTGCCCCAACAGCGACTCCCTGTTTCCGCCACTGGCGGCGGTCGTCGTTGT
>ENA-UESH01001361-UESH01001361.1-human-gut-metagenome-genome-assembly--contig:-NODE-1361-length-17394-cov-4.322169_pt1 | contig 17394 bp, 9 predicted proteins | sample MGYA00243001_ERZ508002 | MGnify/ENA primary metagenome ERZ508002 (study PRJEB26167, sample SAMN06115447) | human gut metagenome | host: Homo sapiens | place: China:Anhui | collected 2015-08-07 | study... | reverse complement strand
ATCAATTAAGCCCGGCCCAATTCGGGCGGGCTTATTTCCAATTATTTATTACTTGTATCTTATAGTAATTGTATGACATACGAAGATATTTTATTTCTCATCGGCTTTTTCCTGGTAATAGCTTTTTTCGTAGGATGTAAGCATAAACCGGCTACTTTATCCGGGTGGCTTGCTTTTACCTTTCTATCCTTTACCGTGACACCTTTTATATCGGTTCCTCTAACCTGGTACGTTTGCCGGATGCTTGATCGGGCAACAATTAAGGATAAAGGATATTTTGATCCTTCGGATTTTACATTTAAGAGATAAAATACGTTCTTCTTATATAATCAGCCTGTAGAATGGTTCTACGGGCTTTTTTTATGTCCTTTTCCGCCATTTTGCACCAGGATAATTTTGCCTTATAAAATTTACTCTTATGGCAAAATTAAAACCTGACTATATCGAATGGGTGTTAACCCTGAACGCCTCCGATGCGCAGAAGGAAATACATAATCTTTCAGAAAAGAACAAAGAGCTCCGGGATAGCAATAAGGAAATAAAAAAGGCTATGACCGATTTAATCGCCACAGGGAAAGCTGGTGGTAAACAGTGGAAAAGGCTGAATGAACAACTGAAAGAAAATAATAAGACGCTCGGCGAGAATAACAAGAAGATTGCCGAATGTGAGAAACGGCTGGATAAAACCACTATGAGTGCCAACCAGCTGGCAAGAAAGGCGGAAAGAGCTTCGTGATACGGTGAAATCCTTGCAGCCGGAAAAATATGCCGCCCTGGAAAAGGAGCTGAAAGAAGTTGAGAAAGCATACGGGCAGGCCACGAAAAAGGCGGAAGGTTTCGGCGGTTCCCTTCTTTCCTTGAATAAGATAAAAACGGTTCTGGCCGGTGTGTTTGTCACTATCGGCGCAATGATAACCGGGCAGATTGTCGGCGGGCTAAGGGATGCGATCAGCACTATTATAGAGTTCGAGAAGAAAAACAGTACTTTGGCCGCTATTCTGGGAACCACGAAAAAGAGTATCAAGGATTTAACGGATGAAGCGCGCCGGCTGGGTGCTACTACTTCTTATACGGCCGCACAGGTAACGGCACTTCAGATAGAGCTTGCCAAGCTGGGATTTTTCAAAGAGGATATTAAAGCGATGACGCCTTCCGTGCTGAAATTCGCCAAGGCTGTGGACACGGATCTTGCCTCGGCTGCTACGCTTGCCGGTGCAACATTGCGTATTTTCAACCTTGATGCGGAAGATACGGAACGGGCACTTTCTACCATGGCAATAGGTACAACGTCTTCGGCCCTGAATTTTGAATACCTGAATAGTGCAATGTCTACCGTTGGTCCGGTTGCAAATTCTTTCGGATTCACGATCGAGGAAACGACCGCCCTTTTGGGAGCTTTGGCAAACAGCGGTTTTGATGCTTCATCAGCAGCGACGGCAACACGTAATATTTTACTTAATCTGGCTGACAGTAGCGGCAAACTCGCGCTTGCTCTCGGTGGTCCGGTTAATAACCTGGATGATCTGGTAAAGGGACTTAAAAAATTGAACAGTGAAGGAATAGACTTGAACAAGGCCCTTGAACTGACCGATAAACGTTCCGTTGCAGCGTTTAACACTTTCCTTAACGGTACCGATACCGTGCTGGCACTTTGCGATGCGGTAACAGGTGCGGAAGACGCCTTTAATGCTATGTCCGAAGAAATGGGGGATAACGTTCAGGGTGCATTAAACCGGCTAAGTTCAACCATTGAAGGGGTAGTTTTACGTTTCTATGAATCAAAGGGTATTCTCCGGGATTTAATAGACCTTGTTACGCTTATGGTGGAAGGTGTGGGAAGTATGATCGACATGTTTAATAAATGGGGTGTTGTCACTTATACCGTTACCGCTTATTTGGTTTCTTACTATGGAGGACTGAAAATCGCTACCATGTGGCACGCCCGTTTTAAAACGGCGACCCTTGCTTCGGTCGTTGCAGAGAAAGCGCACGCCGTACAGCTTTATATCAGCCGGGCGGCTACTCTGACTTATGCGGCAGCCCAGGCACTATTACACAAGAATACTACCAGATGTACCGCTGCACTTCGGTTAATGAGGATCGAACTTTTGAAGAATCCATATACGGCCCTGCTCGCGTTACTCGTGGCAGCCGGTGTTGCTATCTACCAGCTTGCAAAGAAGACGGAACAGGCTTCGGCGGCGATGAAGGCCCACCAGGAAGTCGTAAAGAAAGTGAATGAAGAATATTCCAGCCAGGAAGCAAAAATAAAAACTCTTGTAGCTGCTATCAATGATGAGAACCTTTCCAACTACACCCGTAAACAAAGGCTCGCAGAATTAAAAGAACTGATACCGGATTATAATGCGGAATTGAATGAAGAAGGCAGGCTCATAAACAACAACAAGGAGGCCATAGATCAATATTTAGTTTCCTTGGAAAAACAAATCAAGTTGAAAGCTTACCAGGAGGAACTGGAAGAATTGTACAAGAAAAAAAGGAATCTTGAAAGCCAGGAATCAGAACAAAGCGACGCTTACTGGGACACCCGCCAGCAAAATACATTGTCAGGATATAACCGGAACAGTCTTACCGCTAAAATAAGCCGTTTATTTGGTACGGAAAAAGAGGCTAACCAGTTGAAAGCCCTACAGACAACACAGAAGGATTTGGCCGGTATAGAATCAGCAATCGCCCAGATCAATAATGATATCTTAAAAACAGAGGCAACAGCCACTTCATTAACCGGAACCAATAAAGAAAATATAAATACTGAAACATCCCTTATAAAGAAACTGGAGGCCGAAAAGAAAAAGGTTCAGGAGCAATGGACGGAAGACAGCGAAGCGAATATCGCCAAGAAAAACAAGGAAATAGAACGTATCGACGCCGAAATAAAACGTTTAAACGAACTGGGGAAGGTCAAAAAGAAAGCGGAAGCCGGGGAGTATAAAAATACGGAAACGGACGCCACATTAAAACCTCTGGAGATCGAGCACGAAAAACGTATGCTTCTAATCAAACAGAACCGGGAGAAGGAAAATAAGACGGAAGCCCAGTATATTCTCGAAGGGACGGCGGAAAACCTTCGCTATTACCGGGAACGTATCGACGCACTCCAGAAGCTGGAAGCAAAGACTCCGGCACAAAAGAAGAAGTTACTCGATGAAATCCACAAGCTCGAAACAGAAGCACAGACGGCCATTTTTACGGAAACCGGCAAGCAGGAGGACGCCCGTATAAAACTGGTACAGGAGAAACGGGACGAACGGTTAAAGATTGAAACCGCCTATTACAATGTCCAGAAGGACACTATGGAAAAAGCGGTATTAAACCAGAGTATCACGCAGGAAGCCGCCGACGCCTATATGCTGGAAGTTGAAGCGGAGCACGCCGCAGAACTTCTGGAGATAAACCGTACCTACCAGGATGATATTGCCGCTTTGGAAATTACCGGCAAACAGAAACGTATAGAAACAGCGACGGAAGCGGCCGACACCGTGCGTGAGTCTGAAATGAAGTTATTACGTGATCGGGCGGCCATTGCTCAAAAAGTACGTGAAATAACTTCCGTTCCGGTAGGAATAACCGGTATGCAGGAAGCACACCGGAAACAGGTTCAGGATGTAGAAACGACTTATAATGCCATAATTGAGATAGCGAGACAGGCGGGGATTTCTACTGTTGGTTTGGAGAAGCAGAAACAACAGGAAATTAGCCAGCTTGAATTTGAATACCAGAATAGTTTATACCAGATTCAATCCCAGATCGGCGTATCATGGGCGCAGGAATACCAGAATGAACTGGCCCTGTTAAAGAATCTGCACGATCAGGAATTAATAGACGAAAAAACATACCAGCGTAAAAAACTGCAAATGCAGATGAATAACGCTAAAAAATACTTTGACTATTATTCCGGTCTTTCCTCTTCCATGGTGGAAGCCATTCAACAAGCCGAAATCGACCAGGTGGAAGCAAAATACGATGTTCTCATACAGGAAGCCGAGAACAACGGTGAAGATACTGCCGCCCTGGAAGAAGAGAAGGAAAATAAGAAACTGGAGATTCAAAAGAAGTATGCAGATGTAAACTTTGCTATCAAGTGTTCCCAGATCATAGCAGATACGGCCGTTTCGATTATGAAGGCGTACGCGGACCTCGGACCGATCGCCGGGACCGTTGCTGCAATAATGCTTGCGGCTACCGGTGTGGCCCAGCTTGCATCGGCCAAAGCAGAACGGGACAGGATTAAAAACATGTCCCTGAAAAACACCACCGGCAGCAAGACTGCCACGGCTGAACGTGTTGTTTCCGGTTCTTCCGGAAGCGGGTATTATGAAGGCGGTTACACCGGTCCCGGCGGACGCTATGAAGTGGCCGGCGTAGTTCATAAGGGGGAATATGTGGTACCACAGCCTGAAATGAATAATCCTAAAGTGATCGACGCCGTTAGCACTATCGAAGCTATCAGGCGGCAGCGTACCAATGCCAACCCGTTACCACAGAATCCGGGTGAATATTATGAAGGCGGTTACGTCACTTCTCCTGCAGGTGATTCTTCCTACCGGGAGTTCCTGGAAGCGGCAAAGGAGCTTCGCGCCTCCTGTGAGGCTATCAAATTGATAAAGGCCTATATCGTTTACCAGGATTTGGAGAAGGCCAAAGAAACTATAGATAACGCCCGCGACACCTTTACACGCGGAAAATAAGTAATCATTATGCTAAAGATTAAGACGAACAAAGGTTATCTGGATTTAGGGGGTGACTTTACCGTACAGATTGACGAGAAATCCCCCGTCATGAACGACCGGGGATCACAAACCGTACCGGTCACGGTTCCCGTCACTGCCAACAATGCAGGTATAACCGGTTTTGCCCACCGGCTCGACATGGGTGTAAAACCGATGAATGAAGATCAGACATGTACGGTATTGGACGGGGTGTATAAACGTACCGGAAAGATTAATATCGTTTCTGCCGGCAGGACGGAAGGAATTACTTTAAATATCGGCTTTGACAATTCAGAGGCCTACAGTGCCTGGAAAGCAAAGAAACTGAACTCGATCACATTGCCCAGCATAAGCGGCGGTACCGTTAGCGGTCTTATGTCTTCTATAAACTGGTTCTTCACAGATTCCCATGAAGATTTTGCCATATTTCAAATAGTAGTCAAAAATGATTCCAAGGACGGCACGTATTACCCGCAATACATAAACCGTATCACTTTGGATTCAAACGGTGAATATGCCTTATGCTATCAGGCAAGGACGGAAACACTACTGATAAATGATACTCCGACCGAAACGAGTTTACCGGAAGGGTACGGCGTGGCCCCCTTCTTATACGTGCACCGTGTCCTGGACTTTATATTTTCAGAATTTGGTTATACTATAACCGAAAATCCTTTTAAGACGGACAAGGAACTTTCCAGCCTGGTAATCCTGAACAATGCCGCCGACTGTTGCGTGACGGGTACCCTCAATTATGCCGATTTAATGCCGGATTGTACGATTGAGGACTTTTTAAACGCGCTGTATGTACGTTTCGGACTGGTTTATAATGTCTCTTCCGATACGAAAACGGCCACTTTAAAACTGATCCGGGATATAATGGAAGATGAACCTGCCGTTGATCTGTCCCGGAACCTGACGGCGGAACCACTTATCAATTATGAAACGGCCCGTCAGATAAAGTTATCGGCCAAAACGTCTTTTACCGGTGCCGCGCCTTCAGTGGAACGGTACGAGGACTATATCAAGGGGAACGAAAAAATGGTTATCCGTGTAAGCCGTTTCGATCCTTCCCAGGCCTCCGTGTGGCTGAACTACGAGAAGACCACCGGCAACTGGTACAAATGGGATTCGGGGAACAAAAAACATACATTTTCATCATCCAGTTTCTTTAACTGGGACCGGAAGACGGAAAACGTAGAGGACGAGGAACTGGCGAGCGATGACGAATGCGTATTTATGGATTTTGCCCCGAACGGCCTTCTTTCCCCGTATTACCTGGCCGGGTATGTGCACCGTTATACCTACCTGAAAACTTCTTCCGATAATGAAGAGGATTCGGAAAAGGAGGAGACGCCGCTTTCCTTCGCTTTCGCTTTTACAAAGGCCGTTACGGAAAGTACGAATTATTCCTTCGGTTCTATTTGCCCATACGCTCCGGACGGCGGGGAAATTACGTTAAAAGACGGCAGCAAACATACGATATCGCTTTTATTCCAGTTTGAAGACGGGCTGTTTGCCAAGTTCTGGCAGAAGTATGACGCCGTATTAAGGCACTCTTTTAACCAGGTGGACACAAACACCCTTTTACCGGTTCACCAGCTTATGAAAATGGATGTCTTGACCCCGGTAGCCCTGCGGGGGCAGTACATGCTTCTGGACGGTCTTTCTTATTCGCTTCCTGCGGGTAAACTGGTACCGGTAAACATTACGTTGCGTTCCCTGCGTCTGATCGGTCCCTATAATCTGGATAATGAACAGGGCATTCCCGTGTGGGGCGGTGCTTCCTACGTGTGGGTCGTATATTCTTCCAGCTTGCAGGAAGTGCAGGCCGAAAGGGTGGAATACTGGAAAGATTATTACCGTTATCACTGGGGATATGCAGTGTACGGTGGCCGTGTATCGAATACGATATATGACGGGTATGTTACACCGTCAACGGATGAGGATATATTAAAAAATCCTCCTACCGCACAGGATAGCGTCATAGAAAAAACATACAAATGTAAAATAGAGGTTGAGATCGAGGTAAACGAACGTTACGGGGCCAACTATTACTGTTATGAAACGGAAGAAGTCGAATACCTGGTAAGGTTCGTCGCGTCAAGAGTTGCCAATTAAATCCCCGTCCTTTATTCTTCCTTTGATAAACCCAACTTTTGCAGCATGGAAAAACAGAATAATATCATCCTTGCCCCGTCTTCTTCACAGGTGACGGAGCTTTATAAGCTTTGGAGGGAAAACCATGCGGGGCGGCTCTCGGACTTTTACAAGTTCCTGACGTCTGCCACGGATCAGCGCGACCGTTTCCTCTCCGGACTTGAAAAAAAGAGTGAGTTTAACGGAATATTCATCGTTAACACCTTTGAATTATGAGTTTGACAGCAAGCATCGACCCGACGGAAAACGCCTTTACCGGAAATCCTGTCTATCTTTCGGTAGAAACTACTTCTATGGTGACGTATAATATTATGCACTGTTTAAACTTTGAATACCGGAGGTCTTTATTTACCGGCAACGGTAACGGAAGTTTCAAGGTAAATATTGCCGAGGTTCTGGAAACAGTGTTTGAGGATATCCCCGTTTTAAGCGGAAGTAGTGATATATTGATAAACCTTTCCTCCGGCTGGTACAACAAGGCTACTATCATGATTATCATGCAGAATGAAGAAGCGGAAACGGAAACCCTGGTTTTAGCCGCTTGGCGTGGAGGTATCGGCAAACGGGCTTTTAAGAAACTGCATGAAGAGGGTAATAACATCTTTTCTTTGAAGTTCCTCGATGAATCCTGTAATTTCTTCTTTACCACCCGGAGTAACGACTGGCGTATAACGATGCGCGAGACGGAGCTTTACCCGCTCTGTTTCATCTATCCGGAGCATGAGCTGAAAATAACGGAACTTCTCACCGGACAAAGCCTTGCAGTGCCAGGCCGGGTAGAGAACTTTTGCGCCTTGAACCTGGAGGCCGTAAGACTTAAATTCTTTACCGATTACGGGGTACTGGCCAACCTTTTTGACGTGTATAGCGGCGAAACGTTCGCCTGCCGGATCGGGATCGAGCAAAGCCCGACGGTCCGCGAGCGTTACCGGCTCCGGTTCCTGAACAGTTACGGGGTTTACGAAGTGTTTTCCCTGGAAGGCGAAGCAAGCGTAACTCCCGGCATGGATGAAGACGAAGACGCTGTTTTCCGGCGTTACGATGAAATTACCGATGATTATTATTCGGATCGCATACGGACGGAGATACAGGAAGCCGTAACGATTAAGACGGGATTCAAACGCCCGCAGGAAATACGTTTTCTTCTTGATCTGCTTTCCTCTGATGATGTCTACCTGTCCGGTTACGGTCGAGAAGAGATAAAAGTAATTCCTTCGGCGGAAGAGTTTTCTTACCGTGTCCGTCCGGACGCACCGCAGAACGTGACGTTAAAACTCACGTTTACCGACAAAGAGTCCAACTGGACGGGAGAAATTACGGAAAGCGGCTACCGGAAACCGAAGGTTCATTCCAAAGAATTTAGTAAACAATTTAATTAATGTATCTATATGGCAACACAGGAGTATATCGATGATCTTATTATAGTCATTGAAACCGCAGAGGACGCAGAAAGCGTTACTAACCAAATGGTGGCGGCGGTTCTTGACTTCTTGAACGAACACCTGAAACTGGTTTCCCAGGGTAAGGAAGTCGAGGCGGAGGAAGCCGCCCGCATTGCCGCCGATGCAGCATTACAGAAGGCTATAGACGCCGTTTCTTTACGTATCGACCGACTTGTCGGTAACAACGCTTCGCAGGCAATCGACAACTTTAACGAGATTCTTAATTTCTTAAACGGGCTTAAAGACAGTGATTCGCTTGCCGCATTGCTGGCCGATATCAACGCCCGTATCGGCAGCGAAGACAGTTCGGAGAGTGAAGACGGTTCCCTTTGGGGAAAACTGGTAAGTTTGTCCCAGGATATAACCAGTTGTTCCGATGACATAAGCACATTGCAGGTAGACCGTGACAAAATAAAACAGGAGTTGCAGCAGACGGCCGGACTCCAGGTTTCAACTTTTACCAACGTGAACAACCTTTTGAACGCTGGTACCGTTTATAGTGATCTGTCGGGGGTATTTGCAGCATTGAAAACGGCGGGAAAGATTGATAATGTCCGGAAAAACGGTGTAATCCTTTCTTTCCTTACTGCCGACGGCTGGGTGACGAAACAATTTAGAGGCAATCCGGACACAGATTTTGAGAATGCCGAAAAGTGGGAGGATTTCGGCAGAGGCGGTTCGGCCGGCGGAAATACCTATAACGTAACCGGTAACATGCCACTAACGGAAGGTTTCTATACTCTTGCTTCCGCCATTGCCGCGGTACCGGAGAAGTGGCGCGGCCGGGGGCGTGTTATCACCTTTGAAACATCACTCGGCAAATGGGAGACGTGGCAATTTACCGGAACCGACCCGGCTGTCTGGGATCAGGAGGCGAGCTGGGAAGAGTTCGGCGGCAAAGGAACGGTAAAGAGTGTAACGGTAAACGGCGAGAAGCAGACGCCGGACGCGACCGGTAATGTGAATGTAAACGTGGATATCCTGGAAGTGGACGAAACTTTGTCCTTAGATTCCACCAATCCGGTAGAAAACAAGGTTGTAACCGCCCGTTTTAACGAGGTGGACGCTTCCACGTTGTTTAATGTGAATGCGGAGGTAAGCGAGGATGAAACGTCCGTCCGCCTGTCTTTCCAGAACAAAAGCGGAGCGGAAATTACCGCTGTGGATATCCCGGCCGGTTCTGGTGGAGGTTCCGGCGAAACGGTGGCTACTAAAATTGTATTAAATGCGGCTGTAGATAATGCGATCATCAAGGAAGGCGGAAACGCCCGTCTTACTTATACGTACGATCACCAGTACACCACGGGGGACGAAAAAGGGGAATCCACCGGGCAAAAGGCAGATATCACCGTTACGATCAGGCGCGGAACGACTACCATGTATTCCCAAACAGTCAGCGATGTTTCTAAAGGTAGTTACGAACTGGACCTTTCAAGTTACTTGCTTGTGGGAAACACGGATATTTACGTAGTGGCAACCACTACTGATCCGACTACCGGCAAGAAACAAACCCGGCAGGCCTTTACATCCGTGAAGGTTGTCAGCCTTTCCCTTGCCAGCTCTTACAATCTGGCCGGGGCCATAGCCGCCGGCGGTTATACGCCGGCCGATACGATTAATATTCCTTATGCCGTGAGCGGTTCCGGAACAAAGGTCGTCACGCTGTATCTGAACGGCCAGCAACAGAACGCGCACACCATTACAAGATCGGGAACGACAAACGGCAGTTTCAGTTTGTCCCCTTCTTCGCTTGTAACCGGCCGGAATACCGTTCAAATGGTTGCCGAAATGGAGGCTTCCGCCGATCTCGTGTTGAAATCCGAAAGTATCTACATCGACATCCTGAAATCCGGAGGATCGGCACCGTTTATCGGCACAATGATGAGTTTTCCGGACGGCCGTATTTTTCCGGAGGATCATCTTGTTCCGCGCCTGGAAGCGGGGCAGTACGAACAGGTGAAATTTGATTTTGTGGCTTATGATCCCGCCGCGACGCCGGCCAAAGTGGACGTTTACCGGGACGGGGTGCAAACGCAGTCTGTCAGTGTGGCCCGTACTACGCAGACATATACCAACCGTTTCACGCAGCAGGGCGAAATCTGTATGAAATTTAAGACGGGAGCCACGGAATACCCGTTTTATATCGACGTGAGAGAAAGTGGCATCGATTTGCAGGAAACTACTGCCGGGCTTGTATTGAAACTTTCGGCAGCCGGTCGGAGTAACAGTGAATCCGATCCGGGAGCCTGGGATTATGGCGACATACACACAACGTTTGCAGGTTTCGACTGGAACAGCAACGGCTGGACGGGCGACGCCCTGAAACTTACAGGAGGCGCGAAGATTGAAATCGGGTACCAGCCTTTCTCCACGGATGCAACCACTACCGGGGCTACCTATGAAATGGAAATTCTTTGTTCGTCGGTAACGGATCGGCAGGGGGTGATACTGGACTGTATGGCCGGCGATATCGGTTTCCAGATGACAACGGAGCAGGCCCTTATGCGTGTTTCCGGCGGTACGGAAGTAAGTACGAAGTTTGCAAGTGATATGAACCTGAAAATAGCCTTTATTGTCGGGGCCAAGGCCGGCAAACGGTTGCTGGAACTTTATGTGAACGGAATCCGTTGCGGGGCGGTGCAGTACGGAGCTACCGAAGTACTGCTGCAGGCACAGCCGGTGAACATCCGTTTGTTCAGTGATACGGCGGATGTGGAAATCAGGAATTTCCGTATTTATAACCGTGCTCTTACGGATGATGAAGAATTAAACAATTATATGGTAGACCGGACTACATCGGATGAAATGGTCCTGTTATTTGAAAAGAACGATGTTACGGGGGACAACGGTACGGATATCGACATAGACAAGCTACGCGCCCAAGGAAAGGCGGTTATGCGGATCGTCGGCGATGTGAACCTTGTCAATGCCACCAATAACAAGAAATTCGAGGTCCCGGTCGATATCTATTTTTATAGCCCGTACGGTAAGGAGTACGATTTTGTAGCAAGAAATGTCGGTCTAAGAATACAGGGTACATCATCCACCACTTACCCGCGTAAGAATTACCGTCTTTATTTCCTGCGTCTGGAAAAATACGGTACCACGTTGGAAGTTAACGGCGTGGATGTGCCGTCTCTTGAATACAGTTTCAAACCGGGAGCACGACCGATCAGTATATTCTGTCTGAAAGCGGACTTTTCCGATTCTTCCGGTACACATAATACCGGTGCGGTGCGTATTGTGAATGACATCTGGAAGAAGTGCGGGTGGCTGACACCGCCGCAGGCTGCATATAAGGGGGAATATGATGTACGTATAGGTGTAGACGGTTTCCCTATGGACCTGTTTTATGACAACGACGGCACCGGTGCGAATACTTATCTGGGAAAATACAATTTCAATAATGAGAAATCGGAAAGCGCGATTATTTACGGTTTTGAAGGAATTGAAGGATTCAACGACGAAGCCTCCCTGAACGGGCAGCGTAACAAATGTATCTGCCTGGAGTTCTTGAATAACTCCGAGGCCCTCTGCTTGTTCGGAACTACCGACATGTCTTCTTTTGATGATGCGCTGGAATTTCGTTTCAAGGCGGACACTACCTGGGCGGATGCACACGAAGACGATAAGGCGGCAGTTACAAGGCTTTGGAACTGGATAGATTCATGTAAAGGTAATTCTGCTAAGTTTCTGGCGGAATATAACCAGTATTTCGGTAATGACAGCCCGTTTGCATGGTATCTGATTACCGATTACTTTATGGCCGTGGATAACCGGGCAAAAAATATGATGCTGGCAACTTGGGACTCTCTGATCTGGTATTTCCTTCCTTACGATATGGACACTTTGTTCGGTGTGCGTAATGATTCGGTACTGAAATACGAATATACCATTACCCACGAAAGTTTTGACAACAGTATAGGTTCTTATTCGTTTGCCGGCCATGATTCCGTTTTATGGGAACTGGTACGCAGTTGTCCGGACAAATTGCGTGAAGTAGCGGAAACCTTGCGTAGCAATATGAGCCTTGAATATGTTCTGCAAGTATTTAACGAGGAGCAAATGGGTAACTGGTGCGAGCGGATTTATAACAAGGATTCGGAATATAAATATATCCTTCCGCTTACCGAAGGGGTGACAACCAGCAGCGGAACCAGTTATTATAATTATCTGTATGCCTTGCAGGGCAGCCGTTACGCACACCGTACTTATACCATTCAGAACCGTTTTGCCCTTCTGGACAGTCAGTACGTGGCCGGTACTTACCGCCGTGACAGCTTCGCGGCTTATTTCGGGTATAAGTTCGGCAGTGATAACCGGAAAATTCGGATTACGGCCTCCGAACGGTATTATTACGGGTACGGGTACACGTCCGGAACACCGCACCAAAGCGCGGTACTTGCAGAAATGGCCGGTAGTGTGGTGGAACTGACAATGGACACGGATTTGATTGTAAACGATCCGCAATATTTCTACGGTGCAAGCCGTATTCGCGGGCTTGATCTGACGGATGTAAGCCACGCCATTGTCGGCACGTTGAACCTGAACAACTGCACGGCCTTGCGTGATCTGAATGTTAGTTGTGAGGCCGGACAGACGACATTTAACGCCCTTCTGGTGGGTAATTGCCGTAATCTTCGAAAACTCGACATATCCGGACTTAAATCTTCTTCCTTTACCGGTATGGACCTTTCAAGTAATACCAAACTTGAAACCTTCCTGGCCGGTGATACATCCCTTACCGGTGTGACATTTGCCGGCGGTGCGCCTCTGGCCGTTTGCGTCCTTCCCGGAACTTTGCAGACGCTCGAACTCCGGTACCTGAACAAACTAACCAATGCAGGGCTGCAGCTGGAAGGTACGGCAAATATCACGCGCCTTGTGATTGATAACTGTAGCCTGATCGACTGGAACACGTTATTACAGCAATGCAGTGCGACCAGCTATCTACGAATTACCGGTATAGATATGGACGGGAACGGTAATTTGCTTCGCAGGCTTATGACAATGGGCGGCGTTGATGAAGACGGGGGAAACGTGCAGACGTGCCGCCTGGTAGGTACGTACCGGCTCACCCAGTCCATGTCGGATGAAGAGTACGCCGCCACCTGTGCACATTTCCCAGAACTGAATATCATTCAGCCGCAGTTTGTCGGTATAAAAATAGATCAGACGGTAGGAGACGGGGAAAAGATTACGAATCTGGATAACTCTACCGGATATGACTATAATACTGAATTTACCCCGTCTTCCCATATATTGGAAGTGTTGTCGAAAAGACGTTGTATTCTGGCTAAAAAGACGGCGGAGGGTGAAATGACCTGTTACCCGCTTCATGATGAGAACCGAAATAAATACGCGGATAGTGACAGCGTGGAGAACGCCACGGATGCAGTATTAACCGGATCGGAAGGTGAAGTTTACGTATATGAACCTCATTACTGGTACAAAGGAGTAACGGACGTGCTGAATCAGTGTCTTTACGGTTTTATTTCAAGTAATGAGGATGCGCCGGCAGCGGCAGGGTACACCAGTATAAGATTTACCCGCGAGGAACTGGATGTGACGGAAGGGATCGGGATTCGTAAGAATACGGATTATACGACCATTGAAGAGGCGAAGAATGAATACGAATCCGGATCGTTCGCCCTGGTGGACGTCCGGGATTACAAGCAGGTCCGTTTCCCCGGTCTGGCTTCCACTCTTTACGGGGCTGTATTTATAGATGATACGGGCAAAATAGTAAGTCGGGTAAGCGTTTCAAACGCGAACGGTTTTATTAATGGTATGTACCTGTTTTGTGCTGTTCCCGCAGGGGCTACTTTCCTGGCCTTTACTTTCCTTAATTCGGCGGCCTTCGATTTCGTTTTACTCACAACGTCGGAAAGTGTGGAAGCGATCGAGCCGGACTGGGTAGAGCATACGGAATGCCTGGGCGGTGCTTATGAAGCCTATTTGATTGATGATGTGCTGCGTTCTGTCAGTGGTGTTTCAAGTGTAGGAACCATTTCACAGAGCCAGGCCGTCAAATACGCCCAGAATCGGGGCAAAGGTTTCCAGTTGTTCGACTGGGAGATGCACAAGGATGTGGGTAATCTGCATTTCTTTAAATACGGTAATACCGATTCGCAGGGAGTTTGCGGATATGGAACAAGCAATTACCAGAAAGTGACAGGCCTTACCAATGCGCTGGGGATGCGTGATACGGTTTCTTATTATAAGGAAAAGGGCGGTTCCAATCCACAGGCGGAAGGTGCTTACCGGGACGGTGTAAATTATCAGTCCGTCAATGTGCTGGGATATGAGAATTTCCAGGGAAACAAGGCGGAATGGTTGCAGTATGTCACAGTAAACAAGACGGCGGCGGACGGAAGGTGGTTTATTACCATGCCGGACGGAACGGAACGCATTGTACAGGGAATTACTGTTTATAACGCGGATATTTATCCTACCCACATGGTTTGGGGCCGGTATATGGATTTGATTGCAGCTAAAGAAGGCGGTTCCACTTCCTCACATTGGTTCGATAGGTTCTATGTGGGTACCGGTCTTTCTCGTGTGGTGTTTCGGTCGAGCAGCAGCGCGAGCGCGTTGGGCGGTGTTTCGTATGCGTACGCGTCTTACGATTCGTCGGGCACGAATGCGGGCATCGGTGTTCGGCTTGCCTTCAGGGGCATAATACGCTGGGCGGGCAGCGTCGCGGCCTTTAAAGCCATAAATCAGGCAGATTAAGAGAAAAAACAGCAACGTAAAACGTTGTGCGGGTAGCGCGGGCGTCCGGAAAGTAAGACGGGCGCCGGTACTTCCGAAAAGTACAAAGGCGGATTTCCTCATATACACTCGTGTGGTGTATCGGTCGAACAACAACGCGAACGCGTTAGGCGGTGTTTCGTATGCGAACGCGAATAACGATTCATCGAACACGAATGCGAACATCGGTGTTCGGCTTGCAAACAATTAGAATAAAGAAAAAGCGCATAAGCCTTGAAAATTGGCGTACAACAGTGGGGACGTGTCCCCGGCGTGGAGCCAAGAGGAATGAGCCTCGCCAGCAGCAGCCGTTTACGGCTGGAAAGGGGAAAAATAAAGCGCAGGGCAATGGGGTTTGGTAGGAACTTTTTTCGAAGAAGCCCGGCCCGGGGAATTGAAGGCTGATTTAATTATCATGTGGAGAGAAGATAATATTATAGAAGAGATTGTCGAGGACGCCAATATAGAGGACGCCATAAAAACGGTATTGCGCAAAAGAAGACGAAAGCGCAGCTTTGCCGGGCGTAAAATACTGGCGGATGTCCCGAAGGCGGTAGAGAGGATCAGACAGCGGATCAGGAGTGGGCGGTTCAAGCTCGGAGGATATCGGGAAATGACCGTAGACGACGGGCCGAAAGTAAGGATCGTACAATCGGTTTCCCTGGAAGACAGGATCGTTCTTAACGCCGTTATGAATGTGGTGGACCGGCATTTGAAAGTACGTTTTATCCGGACTACTTCCGCATCCATTAAAAACAGGGGAACACATGACCTTTTACAGTATATTGTTAAAGATATAAAGGATGATCCCGAAGGAACCCTGTTCGCTTACAAGTTCGATATAACGAAATTCTATGAAAGTGTAGACCAGGACGTTTTGCTGGATGCAGTGAAAAAGATGTTCAAGGATAAAATACTGATCGGAATCCTGGAAGAGTGCATTCGTATGATGCCTAAAGGCGTGAGTATTGGGCTAAGATCATCACAGGGGCTTTGTAATTTGCTTCTATCCATTTACCTGGATCACCGGTTAAAAGATCAGGGGGCGGTAGCACACTATTACCGGTATTGTGACGACGGTCTGGTGCTTTCCGGTAGTAAGAAATATCTTTGGAAGGTTAGGGATATCATTCATGAACAAGCCGGCAAGGCCCGCCTGGAGATTAAAAGTAATGATACCGTTTTCCCGATCACCGAAGGTATCGACTTTCTGGGATATGTAACCCGCCCGGATCATGTGCGGTTAAGGAAACGTAACAAACAAAAGTTCGCCCGCAAGATGCACAAGGTTAGAAGCAGAAAACGCAGGCAGGAGCTGACCGCCTCATTTTACGGGCTTACAAAACATGCTGATTGCAAGAACTTATTTTATAAACTAACAGGAAAGAAAATGAAAAAATTAAAGGATTTGGGCTACAAGTATAAGCCTAAAGACGGACGGAAAAGATTTACCGGAGCAAGGATTAAGTCGCCGGAGCTGATGAACAAGGATGTGATCGTACTTGATTATGAAAAGGACGTTCAGACGAAAAACGGACCCCGGACTGTTATAAAGCTGGAACTCGACGGCAAGGAGAGAAAGTATTTTACCAGTCTGGAGGAAACCCTTTTTATTTGTGAATCAGCGGAAAGGGACGGGGAACTGCCTTTTGAAGCGCATTGCGAAGGTGAAGTAAGCGAAAAAGGATTGATAATTATACACTTTACTTGAAATGATACGAATTTATGCAGACAGCAAGGCGGAACCGGTAAGATGTACCAACCGCCGCCGGGGAATCTGGCGTATTACGTGGGATTACCGGGAAACAGAGACACCCGAAGGAGTGCAACGTAGTTACATGGAAGAAACGTTCGATCACTTGCCCGCACTGGTAGAAATCAAGGCGGTTATTAATGAATGGTATAACCGGCAAATAACCGACACGATCGAGAGCGGGTACGTATGGAACGGCCTGAAAGTCTGGCTTTCCATGGAGAACCAGATGAATTATAAGACGGCGTACGATCTTGCCTTGCAAACAGGCGGGGAAAACCTTCCTGTTACTTTCAAGCTCGGGGAAGAAGACAATCCGACGTTTTACGAGTTTGCAAGCATGCAGCAACTACAGGAGTTTTACGCCGGTGCCGTGAAACATATACAGGAAACACAAAAGGAAGGTTGGGCACTTAAAAAGGCTATAGACTGGAATGTTTATACGTTGGAGTAAAAGAAGCGAAGGGGGAAGCGGGAAACACGTTTCCCCTGATTTAAAAAAGTCCTTCAAAATGTTTTGTCTCTTCATGTACTGGCAACGCTTCTCCTTTCAGAT
>ENA-UESH01001351-UESH01001351.1-human-gut-metagenome-genome-assembly--contig:-NODE-1351-length-17532-cov-12.342939_pt1 | contig 17532 bp, 10 predicted proteins | sample MGYA00243001_ERZ508002 | MGnify/ENA primary metagenome ERZ508002 (study PRJEB26167, sample SAMN06115447) | human gut metagenome | host: Homo sapiens | place: China:Anhui | collected 2015-08-07... | reverse complement strand
TGAAGACATCCTGCTCTTCTCCCCCTATTCCAACTATAGATATTGCTACATCCTTTATTCCGGCAAGAGCCTCAATATCTACAGGTACGTCAGAAAGAGGAGTAATCAATTTTATTTCCAAAGTACCTTGTTCAAAAGTTTTATTATTCGGGAACATTCCCCAACTAACCTTAGGCTTAGCAGCAGCCGGTACAGTTATTCTAACCGATTTAGAAGTCCTATTCGGAGTTGGCAAAGCATCTACAACCGTCAATGATAACTCATAATACGAGTCTTCCGATTTACCTAATAAAGAAGCAATAACCGATTTCAAATCAAATTCTGCCTGCATTTCACCTTTCATTTTCTCTGGTGCACTAAAGCCGTAATTATCCGCCAAATCCTTAATCTGATCTTCTGTCAGATTTACCAAATCATACTGATTAATCAAAGTCGAACTTCCATCTTTAATCGTCAACAATACCTGATTAATCTTTCCTCCGGAAGTAATCACTACTTTAGCCGCCTTTGTATCTTTAGCATATTCTGTAGGTTCCTCCATACTTACATTCGTATCTTCCCACTTAAACAAATCGCACGCAATATACGGCGCCCCCTTCAACTTCTCCATGAAATCCGGAATTCCGATATTCACATAGATCGTTTCCTTTGTTTCATCGTTTAATGTCACATCGATAGCAATCCCGTTCAACCCTTTTTCATCCGTACGGACGGTCAGCTTCGCCCATTGCTTGGGCTTGATAGTTGTTGTCGCCATATAATTGACAGTCTTTCCATAGATATTGACCAGTTCCATCGCAATTTCCAGCTTCGTGCCGGAAGCATCCGACAGAAAATACATCGGACGGGATTCGCCTTTTTCATACACCAAAGGCAATTCCATCTTGTTCGTCTTCAACGACAAGGTATAATCTTTATATGTTTGCAGAAAATCATCCGAATAGTCGATCGTCACCCGGCTGTTCGCCATTGCGGCAGTTACCTCCACCGGTGTCGTCATATCCTTGACAATCGTAAATTCCTTTTTCCCGGAAAAGTAAGGTGCATCGAAAGCGGCTGCCGTTTCTGTTCCTTTTGACACCTGAATCGTATATGCTCCGGCTCCCAGCTCAAGTTCGGCTGGCATCTTGTCGAAGCGGGAATATTCGGCCACAACACCCGAATCCTGCGCGATCGTCACAGCATAGCTATTCACATCCTTAAAGTCCGCCAAGTCAGAAGCTTTTGTCGATACACCCACCAACGCCGTGTCCACATTCATCCGAAAAGCAAGAGTACCTTTATTGACTACCCCATCTTCATCGACTTGGCAAGCATAAATCCCAATAAACAAACAAAAAAAGCACAACAGGCGGCTTACCACACAAAAGCGCTTGTTATCTCCTTCCAAGAAACGTTTCTTCTCCATCCAGATTCTATTCCGTTTAACATTCCATTTTCAAGGTCACAAAGTAACCCCGATTCTTCAAGCCTTACAAGGTCAATTTATATTATTCGCTGTCCGTTTTTTTTGATTTGCATTTAAGGCCACCTCTTTAATTTCCTATTTATGATACACAAATGATATATCCACAAACACATAACTGTCCGATTTTTCATAATAAACTTTACATATAAACAAGATTTCGTATCTTTGTCGTATCTTTTATTCTAATATGTATATAGATAATGACATCCCCAAAATAGACCTGCCCGAAGACTGGATAATCGGAAAGTTGACGAAAAGCGAAATCGGCTTGCTGAACCTCTATGCCAATTATCCATGCCGGCTGAAAGCCGAAATATTCGTGCTTTGCTTGCAAGGAGATCTGGAGGCATCCATCGACTTGACGCGCTACAAAGTCAGGCCAGGAAACTTTATCACCATACAACCGGGGACAATTTTGCAAATATATCGGGTAGAAGGAGATTTGGAAATCTACTTCATGGGATTTTCCTCAAATTTTATCAGTCAATCGAACCTTAACAAAATGGCAGTAGACATGCACTACGCGGCCAAAGATACCCCAATCATAGAATTGAAAGAAAAACCTGTCGAACTGCTGGAAGATTACTTCTCGCTTCTGCTTAAAACATATAATACCTGCAAGCCTGCTTTAAACAAACATATTTTGAATCATCTATTGTCGGGTGTATTCATGGGAGTCAGTGCCATGTATAAAGATAAAGTGGAAAGCAAAACGAATCTCTCCAAAGCAGAACAAATAAGCAAAAACTTCAATCATCTGGTTATGCAGAACTATACCACGCAACGTTCCGTTGCGTGGTATGCCAAGAAACTCGGCATAACTCCGGCGCATCTCAGCACGATTGTCAAGCAGACGACCGACAAGACCTGTGTCGAGATCATCACCTCTATGGTGATCATGGATGCGAAGGCACAGTTGAAATCGACCGACCTTTCCATCCACGACATCGCCTATTCGCTGAATTTCACGAATATGTCTTTCTTCGGCAAATATTTCAAGCGGCATGTGGGGATGGGGCCGTTGGAATACCGGAACAGCTAAAAACAAAAGTTCCGGGTCGCTGGGTCATTTCAGCTTCACCCACCCTGTACAACCCGCCTTGCAACAAGCCCCAACAGGTGAAGGTACCCGCTCGGATTGTCTTCACCCCCGGTATCCGGCCTTCATCCAGGCAAGTTCGAATCGACCACCAAAGGTTGAGGGATGCCCGTGTCTTCCTCTTTCGGAAGGGTATAGATGGCAAACAGACGGCTGCCTCCCTTCACCAAACGGCCGGAAGCGACCAATGCGGCCAAATCCTTGCGCGCACTGTAGTCAGACAGCCCGATAAGATAACGGTAGGAACGGACGGTGATATAAGAGTTCTCGTCCAAATAGCGGTAAAGAAGTTCCTCCCGGTCCGCCATGCCGGGTGCATGGTGACCTGAACTTTTCATACGCGTGAGCGGCATCGTCTTCAAGGCCTTCTTCAACTGCTGGCAGCATCGGAAATTGACATTCTTGAAACGGACAGATTCGCTCCTCAGTTCCGTTTTAGACATCACCGCGCGAGACTGGAGCGAAACGCTGAAGAAACCGAGGCCCTCGATCTCCACGTTATCGCCTTCGCGCAAGCGTTCCGTCACCAAGTCGGTGATCAGCTGCAAGGCGCCGGCAATGTCGGCCTCCGAATAGGTGGAGCGGGATTTGGCATATTTCATCAACTTTTTAATGCTGACGGTCTCATAGGGGATCAATCTTGGGTGAAGAGGCATTTTATTGCCGTTCTTCCCGGAATCCGGATTACGCTCCATTCTGTAACGTGCTGTCATATTAGTAATAGATTAAATGGTGAATAATAAGACTTTATCGCTTTCCTGCCTTCTTTGTATGTTTTTGACGAAGGTCGAAAAGGTTTTTGCCCAAGGTGGAAAAGGTATTCGACCTAAGTCGAAAGGCTTTTCGCCCTAGGTCGAATAGTCAATAACGTGGCAGTAAAGATACAAATAATAATAGGATAAACACGAATGAGGCGGTACTTTTATCCTAAATAAAAAACGCAACAACTGGGACTTACTGGCTGATCCGACCGATAGCCGCCGTTTCGTCTGCATCGAGATAAACGGGAACATCCGTCCAGACCGTTCTGTCGAATACGGACAGCCATACGCACAGGCGGTCGCTGCGCTCCGGGCAGGCGAAAGATATTGGTTCACGCCAGAGGCATTCATTTTATTTTCTCCTAATGCTTTTTCCGATCTTCAATTTTAAAATAAATGAAACCGGCTTACGTCCCCCATGTTTCCCGGTCCAGGCTCCGGTATTGTATGGCTTCCGCCAGATGGCATGCCTCGATATTCGGAGAGGCTTCCAGGTCGGCGATCGTACGGGAGACTTTCAGGATGCGGTCGTAGGCGTGAGCGGAAAGATTGAGGCGCTGCATGGCGACCTTCAGTAAAGACAGGCCGGCAGCATCAGGCACGGCGTATTCATGAAGCAGTTTGGAGGTCATCTGGGCATTGCTGTAAATACCCTCATGCGCGGCAAAGCGTTTTTCCTGGATAGCGCGGGCTTTCATCACGCGCTCGCGTATCGCTTCGCTACATTCGGAAGAGCGTCCGTCGGATATCTTCTCGAAAGGGACCGGCACGACTTCTACCTGTATATCGATCCGGTCGAGCAAAGGGCCGGAAACACGATTCATGTATTTCTGGACAGCACCCGGAGAACAGAGACAAGGGCGATCGGGGTGATTATAATATCCGCAAGGACAAGGATTCATGGAAGCGACCAACATGAAGTTGGCCGGATAATCAACAGATAAGCGGGCACGAGAGACCGTTATCGTCCGGTCTTCCAATGGTTGGCGCATGACCTCGAGCACGCTCCGGTTGAATTCGGGCAACTCATCCAAGAACAGGATTCCGTTATGTGCCAGGCTGATCTCTCCCGGCTGCGGGAAAGCGCCTCCACCGACCATCGCCACATTCGAAATCGTGTGATGGGGCGAACGGAACGGACGTTGCGTCATCAGGGAAGTGTCCAGTCCGATCTTGCCGGCGACCGAATGTATCTTGGTGGTCTCGAGCGACTCCTGCAAGGTAAAAGGTGGCAAGATGGAAGGGAGACGTTTGGCGAGCATCGATTTGCCACTCCCCGGCGGACCGATCAGGATCAGGTTGTGGCTTCCGGCGGCGGCTACTTCCAACGCACGCTTCACATTCTCCTGTCCGCGTACATCCGAGAAATCCGCTTCAAACTGAAGTTGCCGGGCATAAAATTCCTCACGGGTATTGACAACCGTCGGCTCCAAATCCCGTCTTCCTGCAATGAACTCGATCACTTCTTTGATGGTCGAAACGCCATACACATCCAGGTCATTGACGACAGCGGCCTCACGGGCATTCTGCTTGGGAACGATAAAACCTTTGAATCCCTCTTCACGCGCCTTGATCGCAATCGGCAGAATTCCCTTTACCGGCTTCAAGCTGCCGTCCAATGAAAGCTCTCCCATCATCATGTAGTGGCCTAGCCGGGAAGCATCCAGCTCTTCGGCTGCTGCCAGGATGCCGATCGCAAGCGGCAAATCATACGACGAACCTTCCTTCCGGATATCGGCAGGCGCCATATTGATCACAATGCGGTTACGGGGAAACTTGTAGCCACTCACCTGAAGAGCAGAGATAATGCGTTCATGGCTTTCACGGACAGCCACATCGGGCAATCCTACCAAAAAGAATTGGATACCTTTCGTGCAATTTACTTCGATCGTAATGACCGTTGCCGATATGCCTTGCACGGCGGCAGCGTAAGATTTGACTAACATAGTTAAAGATTTATGATTTAAATTTATGAGGCCGGATTTATGATTTATGGATAGCAACATTGCATAAATCATAAATTCCTACTCCATCAGCTTTTCCAACGTCTGCTTTATCTCGACCCCATTGTCCGTTTTCAAGATGATCTTCCCTTCTTCATCGATCAGGAAACAGCGGGGCAAGGCGCTTACGTTATACAGATCAACCAACATGGCTGCCTGTCCGGCGGAATCGGTAACCAAGTTCCAGCCGATGCTATCCTTTGCAAGGACTTTCCGCACTTCGGCTTGATCGTCATCCAGACTGACCAGCAACATATCCACCTTTTCTTTCGGATATTTCATTGCCACTTCATCCAGATAGAGGTCTTCCGTCTGGCACATATCACACCAGGGAGCCGTAAACGCAAGCAGTAAATATTTCTTCGGAAAAGAATCCAGACTGACAGGAGTCCCGTAAATATTCTTCACATTGAAACCGGGTGCTTCGGCGCCTAAAGCAGTCCTTTTTGCCCTCGTGCTGTATTCCTGCAACTTCCGCACCAGATAAAAGTCGTTCAGTTTCGGATTCAGCACAGCCAGCAATTCGTCCATTTGCCGGGTATCGTCAGGATGGTTAAAATAATGCTGTATCAATACGACGGAAGCTTCTTCATCCGGATATTTCTTGATGGCGGCAGCAGCTTCCTCGCTCAACAGATGGTTTACATTCGCCAGGCGCGAAGCCATATCCGCTTCCTCGATCGAGCTGTTGAGGTTTTCCCTGTTCTTCTTATTCAGTTGACGAATCAAGTCGGCCTGCTCTTTCAATAAAGGAGCCATTTCTTTTCTTATCGTGGAAAGACGGTCATTGATCCGCCCTCCTTTGACACGTAACATAGCGGGATAATCAGCGTCTCCGGTGATCGTCACCTTCTCTCCCTTTTCCAGATAAGCCGTAACCCAATGCATTTTATCAGCAAAGAAAATCGTCACTTCCCGGAAATCTCCCTGTTTCTTTTCGATCAAAAATTCCCCCGGCTTCCCGCAAGTTACGGTATCTACAACCTTTATATCTTCATTTTCGAAAACGGCATATAAGGTCTGATCCTCCAGATTGGTTAGTTTTCCTTCTATCCGGTAAGCAATATCTCCGCCACACGATGACAAAGAAACGATAATCCCAACGACCAGTAATAAACGTCTAATCATGTTATACCTCACATCCCACATTAACAGATAATTTGGGGTAAAGGTAGGAATAGATTTTAAAATATCCTAACATTTATGATAAAATTAATGTATATATATAAAAAAAGCGCAGAACCGAAGTCCTGCGCTTTTATAGAGTCATTATGTATGTTATTACAATTTCGGACCAGCAGCAACCAGCTTCTTACCAGCTTCGTTGCCAGTGAACTTAGCGAAGTTCTTAATGAAACGGCCAGCCAGATCTTTTGCTTTTTCGTCCCACTGTGCAGCGTCAGCATAAGTATCGCGCGGATCCAGGATATTCGGATCAACACCCGGCAATTCTGTCGGTACAACGAAATCGAAGTACGGGATAACCTTTGTCGGAGCTTTGTCGATAGAACCGTCCAGGATAGCATCGATGATACCTCTTGTATCCTTGATAGAGATACGTTTGCCAGTACCGTTCCAACCTGTGTTGACCAAATAAGCCTTAGCACCGGTCATTTCCATTTTCTTAACCAATTCTTCGCCGTATTTTGTCGGGTGCAGTGACAAGAAAGCAGCACCGAAACAAGCAGAGAATGTCGGAGTCGGCTCAGTGATACCACGTTCTGTACCAGCCAATTTAGCTGTAAAACCAGACAGGAAGTAATACTGAGTCTGTTCCGGGTTCAGGATAGATACCGGAGGCAATACGCCGAATGCATCGGCAGACAGGAAGATAACCTGCTTTGCGTGCGGGCCTTTAGAAACCGGCTTAACGATGTTTTCGATGTGATAGATCGGGTAAGAAACACGTGTGTTTTCTGTTACGCTCTTATCAGCGAAGTCGATTGTACCGTCAGCTGCAACTGTAACGTTTTCAAGAAGAGCGTCACGTTTGATAGCGTTGTAGATATCCGGTTCGCTTTCTTTATCCAGGTTGATAACCTTAGCGTAGCAACCACCTTCGTAGTTGAATACACCTTCGTTATCCCATCCGTGTTCGTCATCACCAATCAACTTACGTTTCGGGTCTGTAGACAAAGTAGTCTTACCAGTACCAGACAAACCGAAGAAGATAGCTGATTCAGTTTCTTCCATGTTAGTGTTAGCAGAGCAGTGCATAGAAGCGATACCACGCAACGGGTTGAAGTAGTTCATCATAGAGAACATACCTTTCTTCATTTCACCACCGTACCAAGTGTTCAGGATAACCTGTTCTTTAGTAGTCAAGTTGAACACAACTGCAGTTTCTGAGTTCAGACCCAGTTCTTTGTAGTTTTCAACTTTAGCCTTAGAAGCGTTGTAAACAACGAAATCAGGTTCGAAGTTTTCCAACTGTTCTTTAGACGGACGGATGAACATGTTAGTTACGAAGTGAGCCTGCCATGCAACTTCCATGATGAAACGAACTTTCAAGCAAGTAGCTTCGTTAGCGCCGCAGAAACCATCAACAACATACAATTTCTTGTTTGACAATTCTTTAGCAGCCAATTCTTTCAATACATTCCAAGTTTCTGTAGTTACAGGCTTGTTGTCGTTTTTATATTCTTCAGAAGTCCACCATACAGTGTTTTCACTTGTAGCGTCTTTTACCAAGAATTTATCTTTAGGAGAACGACCAGTGTAGATACCAGTCATTACGTTTACTGCACCCAGTTCAGTTACCTGACCTTTTTCGAAGCCTTCCAAACCTGCTTTTGTTTCTTCTGCAAACAATACATCGTAAGAAGGATTGTGTACGATTTCTACGGTTCCAGTGATACCGTACTTAGTAAGATCTAAATTTGCCATTGTTCAAATGATTAATTTGGTTATTATATCAAATGTTTATTGTCTAAATCTGTAAGCCTAATCTGCTTTTTCTGCTCTTCAACATCTCCTTGTTTTAGGCGCTACAAAAGTAGTAGATATTTTTAATTCAAAGAAGTTATTACAGAAAAAAATCCGTAATCATTTAAAGATTTATACTTGTGTAACAAAATTGCCAAATCCACTTTACAAATCAATTTTATTTTGTTTCTTTGCAAACTGGAATCTAAATAATAAAACCCCTAAGAACCTGAAAATGTTTATGAAAATAATCAACTTTAACCAAAGCAACAGCCTTTTCAACCAGTTTCTTTCTGAAATCCGCGACGTACATGTACAAGGTGACCGCATCCGCTTCCGACGCAACATTGAACGTGTGGGTGAAATCATGGCATACGAAATCAGCCAGACCCTTCCCTACCATCCGGTATCCGTACAAACCCCACTCGCCACAGCCGTAGAGAACATACCTTCCGAACAGCCCGTAGTAGCTACCATCCTTCGTGCAGGACTTCCACTTCATCAGGGATTTATCAATTATTTCGACCATGCGGAAAATGCCTTCGTTTCTGCTTATCGTAAGTACATCAATGAAGACAACTTTGATATCCACATTGAATACATTGCTTCTCCGCGACTGGACGGAAAGATTCTGATTCTGACCGATCCGATGCTGGCTACCGGCAGTTCCATGGAATTAGCCTACGAAGCTTTACTTACCAAAGGAGAGCCAGCGCATATACACATTGCTTCGGTCATTGCCAGCCGTCAAGCCATCGAGCATATCAAAAAAGTATTCCCGGCTGAAAAAACCACCGTATGGTGCGGCGCCATCGACCCGGAACTGAATGCTCATTCCTATATCGTGCCGGGACTGGGAGATGCAGGCGATTTGTGTTATGGAGAAAAAGAATAAATAAAGGAGGATGCGATTGCATCCTCTCCTTTTATCAATAACCAGGATTTTGCTGCTTAGCAATTACAGAATTACCTTGAAGTTCACCCAGTGGTATCGGCATTAACCAACGGAAATTACCTGCTTCCAATGTCTTTTTAATCACAGGCTTGTAAAGAGATTTTCCAAACCGACGCATATCGAAGAAACGATGTCCTTCATAACACAATTCTCTTCTACGCTCCACTAGTAATTCCTCCATAAATTCATCTAATGTTCCATAATTCTGATCAACCCATCCTGAAATGCGCTCACGTCTTAAATCATTTAACAAGACATTTGCCTTGTCAAGATCTGTATAAGCAATAGCTTCTGCCTTTATTAGCTGCATTTCGGATGAACGCAACATCTTACCATCAGCTAATCCTACATTTGCTTCTGTTCCTTTATACTTATTGACCTTCTTTACGGCAACTCCATCACGATCCACGCCGTCAGCAATGAACAAATTCAATCGAATATCGTCAGCCAAGTAAGAATTGATTAATTCAGGAGCAGCTTCAAAAGAACTACTGTTATCTGCACCCCAGAATATTGTACCAATAGTTTCCTCACCAACCGCTCTTTTCAGTTTCCAGATTATATCTGCATTACTCTTATCACTCCAAATATCCGTATACTCACCCATAGTGGCAAAAGACTTCTGTTGCAGAACGGCATCCGCATACTGATAAGCCTTGCCATAATCTTTTTTATACAAATATATACGAGCCAACAATGCATCCACGGCAGTTTGTGATACATAAACCGGATCATCTGGAGCAACCTGACGCAATAAAGGACGCGCATCAGTTAAGTCCTGAATCATGTAATCAAAGCATTCCCCAACAGTATTCCGGCCCGGAGTTTCCAGCACAACCGGTTCCTTTACATAAGGAATACCGTATGAATCTTCTTTTTCAATATCAGAGAAGAACAATAATAATTCTAAGCTATTATATGCTCTCAAGAATTTAGCAGTAGCAATACTATTATTTTTACTGGCAACTTCTTCATCAGTAGTAGCTTCTACGCTCTCTGCTCCTTTCAAGATTCTATTTACCTGATTAATTACATTACATTCTTTAGACCAGATATCAGCATGTTCACCCGTAGAAGCTGTATAAGTCCACTGATATGTATCATCACCGGCTCCTCCATTTTGTCCTCCTTTAATCACATCATCAGACAATACTGCAGTCACACGAATAATCTGTTTTGCAGACATTTGTGCATACGCACCTGTAACCGTCTGTTCTAAAGCTGATACAGAACTAAAAATCATTTCATCACCAATCTGATCTGTTGGCTGCAAATCTGTATAATCGCAAGAAACAGCCATCAATGCCATTCCCCCAATGCAAAGGGCTTGATATAATGTCTTCATAATTTCATTCGTTTTAATTAATTAAAAACTTACATTAACTCCAAAAGTAACTGATATAGGAGTTGGATATGACATATAGTCTGTATCTCCACTTACTTCCGGGTCCATGCCTGAATATCCAGTTACTGTAAACAAATTTTCACCCTGGCAGAATATATTCATTGACTGGAACACTTTCTGCTTTTCCAACAACTTACGAGAAGGAGTCCAAGACAAGCGCAATGTTTTTAAGCGCAAGAAAGAAGCATCTTCAAGGAATTGTGAAGCCCAAGGACTCGGGTTATTTTGGGAATCAAAACGAGGCACATTGGTTATATCACCAGGTTGTCTCCACATTGTCAACATATAAGCCGGTTTGTTACCATTAAAATTATGGTTATCTACATACCAGCGAGTAGCATTCATAATATAATAATTCAATGCATAAGTAAAATTGGCTGACAAGGAAATTCCTTTATAAGTCAGACTGGTATCAAATCCACCAAACACAGGAACTTCAGATGATTTGAACTTATCAACAAAAGGTGCCTGAGAAATATCTTCCGTTTTTCCACCTTTCTGATCATAGAACCATACTTCTCCTGTTTCAGGATTTACACCGGCCCATTCTACCATGTACCAAGTACCTAAAGACTTACCAACTTCATAAAGATAATCTCCATTTACAAACTTGTTGTCCGCATTTGCCCAAGTACCAAGGTCAGTAATCTGGTTTTTATTATACGTAATATTAGCTCCAATATTCCATTCAAAATCAGCAGTACGTACAGGCGTTCCACTTATTGACAATTCAATACCAGTATTACGAATAGAACCTGCATTCGTTTTTATTTCACTAAACCCAGATGTCTGTGAGATTTTTTTATCCATCAGCAAATCTTGAGTATTCTTAATATAAAAATCAGCAGAAACATTCAAGCGATTATCAAACATACGTAAATCCATACCTAAATCAAACTGTCCTGAAGTTTCCCACTTTAAGTCTGCATTTCCTAATATACTGTGATAATAGCCAGATTGTCCGTTATAAGATGTTTTTGTATACCCATTGAAAGAGCCAAAGTCACTGATTCCATCTTGATTACCCGTTGTACCGTAGCTGGCACGCAATTTCAATTGATTAATCTTTTCAAAGCGACTCATAAAATCTTCATTGCTGATAGTCCAGGCAACACCAGCTGACCAAAACGCTGCTCCTTTATTGCTACCTAAGAATTTAGAAGATTCATCATAACGTACACTCGCTGAGAAATTATAACGATCTTTCAAAGTATAGTTCCACTGAGTAAAGAAGGACATCAAGTTACTATGTGTCTTACTACCACCAATTGTAGGAGGATTATCGGATGAGCCAGTCTTATCACCGATACCAGCCGGAGAATCAGACATAAACGGATCCAAATCATATCCGGTCTGATTAAATCCAGAATATACTCCATCATACAATTCAAAACCTACAACTCCCGATAATGAATGAATATCATTAAAGGTTTTCATCATATTCAACGTGTTTGTCCACGTATAACGGCGCATGTCTGAAGTGGCTTGCGACATATAGCCATGATTGCTGACTGCCTTTGGATGTTCACGGTCCAGAGTGGTAGTAGTTTTACGACCATAATAGTCCATACCAAAATTAGTCTTAAAACGCAACCAGTCAGTAATATTTACATTTACATAAGCTGATCCGACCAAACGAAGCAATCCCTTTTTACGATGAAGATATTTGGTAAGTAAAGTCGGGTTATCCCCATTAAACCATTCATCCGGGTTTTCATAAGGATATGCCAGATAGGTAGTAAACCAAGGGTTCATCCAGCTTTGACGGTTTCCGGACTCATCATAATCTGGGTCAGCAAATTTTGAATCCGAATAACCTATGCTGGTACTCAGACCAAAATCTATCACTCTGCTCAATTTATGGTCTAAATTAAATCTGCCAGAATAACGAGACATTCCAGACTCTTTCAGAACTCCATCTTGCTTTAAGAAAGAACCCGAAACATAAAACTTCGTTTTCTCATTTCCTCCGTTCACAGACACATTATGCTCCATTGTAAAGCCATTCTGTGTCATCAAATCCAAATAATCGGTATCAGTAGCACGTGCACTTTCCAAGCGACCGCGTCCTGCATTCAATTCAGCCAATTCACTGGCACTAATCGTACCTTGCTTTTCTTTACTCTCAAGGCTTAACAAATGCATTAAAGGGAACTGATTAGAGTCAGGATTCTGTTCTGCACAATAAGTTTGGTATAAGATATTCTCCGCACCTGTCATCATCCTATTCTTCAAATCACGCATAATAGAAGTTCCCAATTTGAGATTATAATTTACAGAGGTACGTCCTTCCTTACCACGCTTACTTGTAATCACAATTACACCATTAGAACCCCGAGATCCATAAATTGCTGTTGCAGAAGCATCCTTAAGTACCTGAATATCGGCAATATCATCATTATTCAAAGAAGCAAACTGAGCAGCCTCAATCATTACACCGTCTAATATATAGAGCGGAGTATTAGAACCGTTAATAGATCCGGTTCCTCGAATACGAACCTTGACATCAGAGCTACCAGGCTGACCAGAACCGGTAGAAATCATCAAACCAGCGACTTTTCCCTGCAAACGGTCTTCCAATGCAGCAGAAGTCTGATTCGAGATTTTCTCACTCTTCACCATATCAACTGCTCCTGTCAACTGTCCTCTTTTCACCGTATTATAGCCTACTACAATAACTTCCTGCATATTTACCGTTTCTTCGAATAAAGTAACGTTTACTTCTGCACGAGAATTAACATCTACGGTTAAAGTAGAATAACCTATATAAGAAAACTGTAACTTATTTTTTCCTGCTGGCATATCAATCGTATACCGACCGTCCAAATCCGTAATAACACCTGTTGATGTACCTTCTACTACAACCGTAGCACCAATGATAGGCACATTATCTTTATCAACCACAGTACCACTCACTTTTTGAGTCTGCTGCATGGTTTCCTTTGCCATATTTCCCCATTCTCCTGCAGTCTCTGCAGCAACAGCAAAAGGCATTCCCATACTTCCACACGCCAATAAAGCAGCCACCGACTTATAACGCAAGCCTGTTATAGGACGCTGCATAAAAAATGTTGCTTTCATATTACATTACATTAAAGGTTAATATTATGTTATTATTCACTTCGATACAAAGCAGTTTTATTAGGTAAAGATATTGATGGAGGTATATCCCCTTTAGCCACTCCTCTTTTGTAAGAAGGCTTTTCACTCATGACAAAATGTAGTGTTACTCCCTCTTTTACCATGTCGTACGGCAAATAGGATTTCGTATATTTCTGTCCGTTCACATACAGGTCCTTTACGTAAACTGCCTCTTCTGACCAACCTTCCGTAGTCATCTTTATCTGCTTGCCATTGCTCAATGTCACTGTCAGGCTCTTGACACAAGGCGAACCGATGTTATAAAAGTTGCTGGAAGGAGCTACCGGATAAAATCCCAGACAGTTAAACATATACCATGCCGACATCTGACCGCAGTCGTCATTTCCACTCAGCGAGCCCGGCTCATTGCCATAGAAACGGGAAGTAATCTCACGCACCCAGTACTGGCATTTCCAAGGCTGACCTAAATAGTTATAGAGATAGGCTACATGATGACAAGGCTCATTTCCATGCCAATATCCGCCAATGCGTCCCTGTATATCGTGAGCGCCAGGAATATCTTCAGGCAACTCCACGGTAAACAGTTCATCCAACCGTTTTTGAAAAAGTTTCTTTCCTGCCAAATTGATGTATCCCTGCACATCGTGAGGTACATACCATGTGTACTGCATCGTGAAACCTTCGGTTATATCGCCCCATCCGTTCACCGAACCCGGTCCCTGATAAGCTATCGGACTGAAAGGTGTACGCCAGTTACCTTTACTGTCTTTGCCACGCATGTACTTTGTCTCCGGATCAATCAACGTCTGGTATGAAAGCGAACGGTTCAGGAAGTACTTATAATCCTCTGTCTTACCCAATGCCTTGGCAGCCTGCGCAATACAGTAGTCATCATAAGCATACTCCAATGTCTTTGAAACAGATTCAGCTTCCTTGTCAAAAGGAACATAGCCATTCTCACGGTATTCCGGCAGACAGTCATAGTGTTCGTTCATCGCTGTAGTCTTCATGGCCTCATAGGCACGTTCGTAATCAAAACCTTTTACGCCCTTCACAATCATATCTGCCAGTACAGATACAGCATGATAACCAATCATACACCAGGTTTCATTGCCATAGAAAGACCATATCGGCACACATCTTCTCTACACTTTTGTCATAGTGGGCCAGCATCGAATTGGCAATGTCTGCATTGACATCCTGATGTACCAGGTTAAACCAAGGATGCAAGGCACGGTATGTATCCCACAATGAGAAGACAGTGTAATTGGTAAAACCCCCGGCTTTCTCAATGTTCTTATCCAACCCTCTGAACTGGCCGTCTGCATCCTGAAAAACAAACGGATGCAGCGCTGCACGATAGGCAGCCGTATAAAAAGCTTCCTTCACTTCCGGTTTGGCCTCAATCTGATACTTGGACAATTCCTTTTCCCACAGACCGACTCCCTTTTCACGTAAAGCATCGAATGTCATACCGTTCAGTTCCTGTAAGTTCAGTGTCGCTCCAGCAGTACTGACAGCCGACACCGATGTTTTCACAATCACTTCTTCTCCCTCTTCGGCTGCAAAGGAGATACAAGCCATCAGATTCTTTCCCCACGCTTCATAGCAACTGCGGAAACGGGAAGTGTTATAGATAACCGGTTTCTTATCCTGCATGATACGCAGGTTTTTCAGCTTCTTAGAAAATACTGCGGTAAAATAGACATGGCGTTCCGGTCCCCAGCCCTTTACCAGCTTGTAACCTGTCAGGGTAGAGTCATTCTCCATACGCAAATTTGACCATTCACAATTCTGCCAAAGGGTATGGTTCATGTCAATCATGATAAATGCCTTGTCCGACTTAGGATAGGTGAAACGGAACATGCCACTACGTAATCCGGCTGTCATTTCAGCTTTCACACCGTAATCAGACAGTTCTACAGCATAATAATTAGGAGAAGCCCACTCCTTCTCATGAGAATAACGCGAACGATAACCTTCTGTGGGGTTCTCCCGTGTACCCGGCTCGAGTTTCATCTCCCCTGTTCCAGGTATGAATAAGAAATCACCCAAATCAGGAATTCCTGTTCCGCTCAGATGTGTCAGGCTGAATCCCAGAATAGAAGTGTGATTATACTTGTATCCGGCCGCTGCATCATAGAACTTAGCATCCGTATCCGGACTTATCTGTATACCACCAAACGGAATCTGTGCACCCGGATAAACATTGCCGTAACCATCAGTACCAATCATCGGATTGACATACTGTGTCAGACTTTCAGCTGAAAGCGAACACACTGGCAAAGCTGTACACAAAAAGAATATTTTAAGAATACGCTTCATAATCAACTGTTTTTTACTATTCCTTAATATCGCCTACAGCCACCTGATATTCATGCCACAAACTATCTATATCATATTCTTCTCCCAATGCATACTTAATCGCTCCATTAAACGACCAGGGAACAACCTCCAACGTACTACGGTTGAACTTACGCAGGAAATTCTTGTCCTTATTGTTTTTCAACCAAACAAAGAAATATCCTGCTGTACGGTATCCGTCCATGTAATTTCCTCCTTTCGGACGGTCAGCCGGAGTAAATCCTCCATTTTCCACACGTACGGCATCAGCCATGCCTTCGATAAAGGCCCAGAACACACGGTTGGTTCCATAGCTTCCTATTCCCTGCGGCTCTAACTGATAAGCATGAGTCAGTTCATGCAGCAGAACACCTCTGGTTTCGAAAAACAATTTTGCCGTGTCATTAGCAGCAAACGATTTTTCAATATGACGAGTACTATAGAAGATACTTACTACCCCATTTCCACCATCCTTAGCTGAGACTCCTTCTATATCCTGCAACGAATAGTGAATAGTATCTACCGGAACAATGCTGTCCGACGGAGCATCATACAATGTGGCTAACACCGTACGCGCCTGTTCTGCAATGTAATCCTGCGGATGAGTCACAATACGATGGTAAACCTTTGAACCTTCTGTCTCGGGCGCCTGGTCATCGAATACAATATAACCTACAGGATAATCCTTCCAGATATCCACCGTTTTCTCCTCTGAATTTGACTGATGCCCGGTGCAAGCCGAGATTCCGGCCAACCCAAAGGCTATACCGGCCAATAACAATTGTGTTTTCATACTTATTTAATTCCGTTAGTTAATGAATAAGGTTTATACTCTGTTTTTTGTCCTCTTTTCTTGTTTGGAGAGGCTCCCATCTTAAATTCCCATACACCGCCTTCCAGCAGGTCTGCATGAGTGACATACAGTTTTTCGTATTTCTTTCCGTTAATGGTCAGCGACTGTACGTAACGCCGGCTGTCGCTTACACCAGGAGCTTTGATTTCCAACGTTTTTCCATTAGGAAGATGTAGTTTCAGGTAAGGGAAATAAGGAGCTCCAAGTACATATTGGTCCGTTCCAGGACAAACCGGATAAAAGCCCATCACCGTAAACATGTACCAGGCTGACATCTGACCGCAGTCATCATTTCCTCCTAACCCGTTAATATCATTGCGATACATCCGGTCTACAATCTCACGTGTCCAGAACTGTGTTTTCCAAGGCTGTGAAGTCCAGGCATACAGATAAGGAATATGATGACTGGGTTCATTGCCGTGTACATAACCACCTATCAGACCTTCTTCCGTAATATCCTCGTTCTTTTCGTAATATTTTTTTGGAAGATGCATCTCAAAAAGCTCATTCAGACGATTCAGGAAAACTTTCTCTCCTCCCATCAAATCCATCACACCGTATACATCATGAGGTACATGAAAAGAGAAATTCCATGAATTTCCTTCAATAAAACCTTCT
>ENA-UESH01001343-UESH01001343.1-human-gut-metagenome-genome-assembly--contig:-NODE-1343-length-17565-cov-349.517212_pt1 | contig 17565 bp, 15 predicted proteins | sample MGYA00243001_ERZ508002 | MGnify/ENA primary metagenome ERZ508002 (study PRJEB26167, sample SAMN06115447) | human gut metagenome | host: Homo sapiens | place: China:Anhui | collected 2015-08-07... | reverse complement strand
GCAGCAAGACATACGTCTTAACTCCTTAACTCCCTTAACTCCTTTAACTTCCTGATATGCGAAAGTTCAGTAAGTAATAATGGACACACAAGATATCTTAAAGAAAGTACGCAAGATCGAGATCAAGACTCGCGGTCTCAGCCAGAATGTCTTCGCAGGCCAGTATCACTCGGCCTTCAAGGGCAGGGGTATGGCCTTCGCCGAGGTGAGGGAGTACCAGTATGGCGACGACGTGAGAGACATCGACTGGAATGTGACCGCCCGTTTCCATCGTCCCTTTGTCAAGGTGTTCGAGGAGGAGCGCGAGCTTACCGTGATGCTGTTGGTCGACGTAAGTGGCTCGCTCGACTTCGGTACCACACGGCAGATGAAGCGCGACATGGCTACCGAGATTGCAGCCACCCTGGCCTTCAGTGCCATTCAGAACAACGATAAGATAGGTGTCATTTTCTTCTCCGACCGAATAGAGAAATACATCCCGCCCAAGAAGGGCCGCAAGCACATTCTCTACATCATCCGCGAGATGCTCGATTTTCATCCTCAGAGCCAGCGCACCGACATCGGTGTGGCTTTGGAGTACTTCACACGGGTGATGAAGCGCCATTGCTCAGCCTTCGTCATCAGCGACTTCTTCGATGACAAGGACTTTCAGCATCCCCTTCAGATTGCCAATCAGAAGCATGATGTGGCTGCCATTCAGGTGTACGATCCACGTGCCAAGGCGTTGCCCGACATCGGACTTCTCAAGGTGTGCGATGCTGAGACAGGTCACGAGATGTATATTGACACCAGTTCCAAGAAACTGCGTCAGGCGCATACACGCCACTGGATGAAGCGCGAGCAGCTGTTGCGCGAAACCTTTGCCAAGAGCAAGGTCGACTGGACGGCTGTCGCCACCAACGAAGACTTCTCACGTGCTCTGCTCAACCTGTTCATGCAGCGGGGCTGAAAAGCGGAGAAGTAAACCAATAGGGAAAAGAAAAATGACGAAACAGAAGAATATTATCATCATGATGCTTGCCTTCCTGATGCTGTTGCCATTAGGGTCGGCAGCCCAGGAGGTGGTGCAGAAGCTCGACTCTCTGCAGATCCTGATAGGCGAGCAGACGAAGCTTCATCTCAAGGTCACCGCAGCCAAGGGTGCCAAGGTGGTGCTGCCTTCGTTCAAGCCGTCACAGATGCTCACTCCGGGCATCGAGGTGGTGGAGCAGAGCGATGCCGACACCGCCGAGCTCGACGGTGGCAGGCTACAGATAAGCCGCGACTATACGCTCACCTCTTTCGACGAGAAGGTCTACGCTGTACCAGCCCTTCAGGTCAAGGTCAACGGCAAGACCTGTCAGGGCAACCCGTTGGCGCTCAAGGTGCTCACGGTGCCTGTGGATACGGTTCATCCCAACCAGTTCTATCCCCCCAAGGACGTACAGGACAATCCCTTCCTATGGAGTGAGTGGAGTCCTCTGTTCTGGCTCAGCATTCTGGTACTCTTACTCTTCGGTGTCATGCTGTGGCTCTGGCAGCGCCTCCGTCAGAACAAACCTATCGTGATTCGTATGCGCATCGTGAAGCGTGTGCCGGCCCACGAGAAGGCGCTCAGCGAGATCAGTGTCATCAAGAAGCAGCACACCGAGTCGCAGGAGACCCAAAAGGAATACTACACCCGCCTCACCACCACGCTGCGCGAGTACATAGAGCAGCGCTTTGGCTTCCGTGCCATGGAGATGACCAGCGGCGAGATTATAGAGCATCTGCAGTCGGCTGGCGACCAGAAGATGATAGACGAGTTGAAACAGCTCTTCCGTACAGCCGACCTCGTGAAGTTTGCCAAGTACGAGACCTTCCTTGGCGAGAATGATGCCAATCTGGTCAACGCCATCAACTTCATCGACCAGACGAAGACCAACGAGCAGACCGTCGAGGAGAAGGTAGCTCCCGAGCTTACCGACCAGGATCGCAAGACGCGCAGTCAGCGCAAGCTCATCAAGGCTTTGCTCTGGGGTGGAGCGATTGTCATGGCAGCCATCACCGCCTACGTGATCTATGGTGCCTGCATGCTGCTGATGTAGGAGTATAGAATAAAAAAGAATAATATTATAAAAACATGGAATTTGCAAGTAAAGCATATTTTCTGTTGCTCCTGTTGCTGATACCTTATATATTATGGTATTTCCTGTACAGGAAGAAGAACGAGCCTACCATGAGGCTGAGCGACACCCGGCAGTTTGCCTATGCTCCCAAGAGCCTGCGCCAGCGCCTTGTCCATCTGCCCATGATGCTCAGATGTCTGTGCTTCGTGCTCATCGTCTGTGCGATGGCTCGTCCGCAGACCCACAACTCCTGGGACAACAAGACGGTGGAGGGCATCGACATCATGATGGCGATGGACGTCTCTACCTCTATGTTGGCAGAAGACTTGAAACCCAATCGTATGGAGGCTGCCAAGGATGTGGCTCACGAGTTTATCTCGGGCCGTCCCAACGACAACATCGGTCTTACCATCTTTGCTGGTGAGGCCTTCACCCAGTGTCCTATGACCACTGACCACGCCAGTCTGTTGCGCCTGTTGCAGGACACCCGTACCGACATTACTGCCCGTGGACTCATCGACGACGGAACGGCGGTGGGTATGGGTCTCGCCAATGCTGTCAGCCGACTGAAGGACTCCAAGTCCAAGAGCAAGGTGGTCATCCTCCTGACCGACGGCAGCAACAACACCGGTGACATTTCGCCTATGACGGCCGCCGAGATAGCCAAGAGCTTTGGCATCAGAGTCTACACCATCGGTGTGGGAACCAACAAGGTGGCTCCTTACCCTATGCCCACAGCGGCTGGCGTTCAGTACGTCAACATGCCTGTGGAGATTGACACCGAGACACTCAGGGACATTGCCCGTACCACTGATGGCAACTTCTATCGCGCCACCAACAACGCCGAGCTGAAGCGCATCTACCACGACATCGACAAGTTGGAGAAGACGAAGATGAATGTCACCCATTTCGCCAAGCGCTACGAGGCTTATCAGCCTTTTGCCCTTGCAGCCCTGTTGGTACTGCTCGCAGAGATAATGCTTCGTATCACCTGGCTCAGAAGAATCCCATAGGGAAGGGACGAGCCGAAGTTCAATTAATATCAAATGAATATGCTAAGATTTGAAGATCCAATATATTTGTGGCTGCTGTGGATGTTGCCGGTACTCGTACTGGTGAGGTTCATAGGATGGCGAAGGAGAAGGGCCAAGCTCCGAAAGTTTGGCGACCCTGAGCTGTTGAAAGCCCTTATGCCCAATGTGTCATCTTATCGCCCCACGGTGAAGTTCGGCTTGCTGCTTGCAGCCTTGGCCCTGCTCATCCTCATGGTGGCGCGTCCACAGATGGGCAGCAAGATTTCTCACGACAAGCGTCAGGGCATTGAGACCATCATCTGTCTCGACATCTCCAACTCGATGTTGGCAGAGGATGTGGCGCCTTCGCGACTCGACAAGAGCAAGATGCTGGTGGAGAACCTGGTCGACAAGTTCACCAACGACAAGATAGGTCTCATCGTCTTTGCCGGCGATGCCTTCGTGCAGTTGCCTATCACCAGCGACTACTTGTCTGCCAAGATGTTCCTGCAGAACACCACACCAGCCCTCATCCAGACCCAGGGCACCAACTTTGCTGCAGCCATCGACCTGGCCACCAAGAGCTTCACCCAGCAAGACCATGTGGGACGCGCCATCATCGTCATTACCGATGGCGAGAACCATGAGCCGGGAGCCGAGGATGCTGTCAAGGCAGCCAAGAATAAAGGCATCAATGTCTTCATTCTGGGAATAGGAAGCACCAAGGGAGCCCCCATTCCTATGGGCGACGGCTCTTATCTCAAAGACCGTACGGGCAACACCGTGATGACTGCCCTCAACGAGCAGATGTGCCGACAGTTGGCTCAGGCTGGCAGTGGACAGTATATTCACGTCGACAACACCAGCGATGCGGAGCAGGCACTCAACGACGACCTCTCCAAGTTGCAGAAGGGCGAGACCGACACCGTCATCTATAGCGAGTACGACGAGCAGTTTCAGGCTGTAGGCATCCTGGTCATCCTCCTGCTCATCCTCGACATCTGTATGCTCGAGGTGAAGAATCCGCTTCTCCGCAACGTGAAGTTCTTTACACATTAAATATTAATCGAAATGTATCTAACTTATCATATCATACCGACCCTGCGGCTGCGCAGGCTGTGCCTGCTGTTGGGGCTGCTCCTCGTCAGTACAGTTGCAGCACTGGCACAGAACGACCGCACCTTCATCCGTCAGGGCAACCGCCAGTACAGGGCACGCAAATGGACGGCTGCCGAGGTGCAGTATCGCAAGGCGATAGCCCGCAATGCCAACAATCCACAGGCGGTCTACAACCTGGGCTGTGCGCTCATGATGCAGCAGAAAGACTCGCTCGCCATGCAGCAGTTTGCCAAGTCTGCCGACTTGCAGACCAGCAACAAGATACGCCGCGCCAAGAGTTTCCACAACATGGGCGTCATCATGCAGAACCATCAGGAGTTTGCCAAGGCGATAGAATGTTACAAGATGGCGCTGCGCAACAATCCTCAGGACAACGAGACCCGCTACAACCTGGCGCTCTGCCAGCATCAGCTGAAGAATCAGAAGAACCGGCAGAACCAAAACAAGAACAAGAGCGGCAACGACAAGAACAACAAGGACAAGCAGAACAAGAAGAATAAGGATCAGAACAAGGATCAGAACAAGAACAAGGATCAGAACAAGGATCAAGACAAGCAGAAAAATAATCAAAACAAGGATAAGAACAACCAGTCACAGAAGCCCGAGCAGGACAAAATGAGCCGTGACAATGCCGAGCAGTTGCTCAATGCAGCCGTGCAGCAGGAGAAGGCCACCAAGCAGAAGATGCAGAAGGCGATGAGTCAGCCACGACGCAGGCAGTACGACAAGAACTGGTAAAACAATAAGCAAACATCATTTCATTATGAAGCAAATAGAATGGTACACATTGATGATATTCGTGATGCTGGGCCTGGCGGAGGAAGCCAAGGCGCAGCATGTGGCGGTATCTGCACCAACACATGTTGCTGCTGGCGAGAACTTCAGAGTAGCCTATACGGTCAACGCCCGTGAAGTGGAGGAGTTCCGTATGGGCAATGTGCCCGATGGACTGGAGGTGATAGCCGGACCCTACACCTCTTCGCAGTCGAGCTATCAGGTGGTCAACGGCCACACCAGCTCTTCTTCCTCTTTCACCATCACCTACACGCTCTATGCAGGCAAGGCTGGAACTTACACCATCGGTACCTCGCATGCACTGGTTTATGGCAAGAAGCTCGCAGCTCATCCTGTCAAGATCACCGTCTCGGGCCATGCTCACAACTCTGGCGGAGCACCCAGGATGCACAACGATGATGCCGATGAGCCTCGCATGCGTCAGGCGGGTTCTGCCATCTCGGGCAAAGACCTCTTCATCAAGGTCACTGCCAACAAGAAGCGTGTGCACGAACAGGAGCCTGTGCTCCTTACCTATAAGGTCTATACACAGGTCGACCTTACCCAGCTCGACGGCAAGATGCCCGATCTGAAGGGCTTCCACTCTCAGGAGGTGCCACAGCCACAGCAGAAAGTGCTTCACAACGAGGTCATCAACGGCCGTCCTTACCGTTGTGTCACCTGGAGTCAGTATGTCATGTATCCTCAGATGACGGGCAAGCTCGAGATTCCTTCCATCACCTTCAAGGGTATCGTGGTTCAGCAGAACCGCAATGTCGACCCCATCGAGGCTTTCTTCAATGGCGGCTCGGGTTATGTGGAGGTGCATAAGGCTATCAAGGCGCCTGGCATTACCATTCAGGTGGACCCGCTGCCTGCACGTCCTGCCAACTTCTCGGGTGGAGTAGGCCGCTTCAATATCTCTGCCACGCTCGACAAGAACGACGTGAAGGCTGGCGATCCCATCAACATCCGTGTGGTAGTGGGAGGCATCGGAAACCTGAAACTCCTCAAGCAGCCTGTGCTCAACCTGCCGAAAGACTTCGACCAGTATGACGCCAAGATCACCGACAAGACCAAGCTCACCCAGAACGGTGTGGAGGGCAACATGGTTTACGACTTCCTCGCTGTTCCGCGCAACCCGGGCAAGTACACCATTCCATCGGTAGAGTTCACCTACTACGATACCAAGACCAATGCCTACCGCACCATCAAGACCCAGCCCTTCACCCTCAACGTGGAGCAGGGCGACGGCACAGACGGTTCGTCGTCGGCCAACTACAGCAATGCCGACAAGGACATTCATGCCCTGAAGTTGGGCAAGAGCAAGCTTTGCGACATCGACGATATGTTCTATGGCAGCTTTGGTTATTGGACGAGTCTGATGGTGCCTCTCATCGCCTTCATCGGTCTGCTCATCGCCTTCCGCCGCCGTGCCATCGAGAATGCCGACATCGTGAAAATGCGTTCCAACAAGGCCAACAAGATAGCCACCAAGCGACTCAAGAAGGCACGCACCCTGATGATGGCCCGCAAGCAGGGCGAGTTCTACGACGAGGTGCTCAGAGCCTTGTGGGGCTACGTCAGCTACAAGCTCAATATGCCTGTCGAACAGCTCTCGCGCGAGAATATTCAGGATAAGCTGTTGGCTCACTCCGTTGATGCCGACACCATTGAGAAGTTTACCCAGGCTCTCGACGAGTGTGAGTTTGAGCGCTATGCTCCTGGCGACCCTGCCGGCAATATGAACAAGACTTTCGATTCAGCCATGACTGCTATTATGGAAATAGAGAATGCCATCAAGGCTGCCCGCAAGCAGGGCAAGAAGACTTCTGCCCGTCAGGGCGACTATACCTTCGGTGTGGTGCTGCTGCTCATCTTCATGGGCTTCAGCCTCTCTGCCTCTGCTGTCACCAAGCAGAACGCCGACACCGAGTACACCAAGGGCAACTATCAGCAGGCCATCAAGGACTATGAGGACCTGCTCAAGAACGGTGTTTCGCCCGAGGTCTACTACAACCTCGGCAATGCCTATTATCGCACCGACAACATCACCAAGGCTGTCCTGGCTTACGAGCGTGCCCATCTGCTGTCGCCCGGCGACGAGGACATCAACTTCAACCTGCAGTTTGCTCGCAGCAAGACCATCGACAAGATCACTCCTGTCAGCGAGATGTTCTTCGTCACCTGGTACAAGGCGCTGGTCAACTTCACCAGTGTCGACAACTGGGCCAAGACGGGCATCCTGTCCATCATCCTTGCCTTGGTATTGGTGCTGGTCTATCTCTTCGCGCCCCAGTTGCTGTTGCGCAAGGCCGGCTTCTTCGGCGGCATCCTCTTCTTTGTCGTCTTCCTCTTGAGTTCGCTCTTTGCCTATCAGCAGAAGCAGATACTCGTCAACCGCACGGGTGCCATCATCGTGGCTCCTACGGTCAATGTCAAGAAGACTCCTTCCCGACAGAGCGCCGACCAGTTCGTCATTCATGAGGGAACGCGTGTCGACATCACCGACCGCTCTATGGATGGCTGGCGTGGCATCCACCTGGCAGATGGAAGAGATGGATGGATAGAAACCAAACAGCTGGAGGAAATATGATGTTTGTCTCATGTCTTCTCACCGATCTCGAGGTGCTCCACTTCTTCAATGGAAGCGACAATCTGTTCATCGACCAGTTAGCGCTCGTCCTTACGTCGGGGCTCACCTGGATACCGCTTTATCTCATCCTCTTCTACATCATTGTGCGCAACAATGAGACGATGGCGCAGATTGGTCTGGCGGTAATGGGAGCACTCGTCTGTGTGGCTGTTTCCGAGGGTATCACCGATGGCGTGGTAAAACCCTTGGTGGAACGATGGCGCCCCAACAACGACCCCATCCTGAAATACACCATTCAGGTGGTGGGCAACCTTCGTGGCAGTGGCTACAGCTTCTTCTCGGCTCATGCTGCCAACACCATGTCGATAGCGATGTTCTTCTCGCTCCTCATGCGGGGCAAGCGCCTCGCCATCGCCCTCTTCTCGTGGTCGCTGCTCAACTGCTGGACACGCCTGTATCTCGGCATGCACTATCCCTCCGACATTCTCTGCGGACTCCTTGTGGGTGCTGTCATCGGTGTCGTGGGCTACATAGGTTATCTGAAACTGTATTACAAGGTGTCACCCCACATCACTTATATCTCCGACCAGTACACCCCCACGGGTTACGATCACGACGATATCGACAAGATACTCTGCATCCTGGCTTTCACCCTGGTCTATGCCTTCTTGCGGGCGATAGTCATGGCTGGAGGAGTGTAACATTAAAATTCAACCATAATGGATACAAAACATATAAAAATTAGCGATTACAATTACCCCCTTCCTGATGAGCGCATTGCCAAATTCCCCTTGGCGCAGCGCGACCACTCTAAACTCCTTCTCTACCGTCATGGTGAGGTAGGCGAGGATGTGTTCTACCATTTGCCTAAATACCTGCCCAAAGGCGGACTGATGGTTTACAACAATACCAAGGTGATTCAGGCGCGTCTGCATTTCCGCAAGGAGACGGGTGCCCTGATAGAGGTCTTCCTCATGGAGCCTGCCGATCCTACCGACTATGAGCTCATGTTCCAGACGGCTGGACATTGCTCATGGCTCTGCATGATAGGCAACCTGAAGAAGTGGAAGGAGGGCAGTCTGAAGCGCGACTTCGAGATCAAGGGGCATCAGCTTACACTCTCTGCCACCATGCGCCGTGGCGACGCCTTAGGCTCAGAGGCTGCCTCTATGGTGGCGAAGGGTGGTGGAACCAACTATTGGGTCGACTTCGACTGGGACAACACGCAGGTCTCCTTTGCCGAGATTCTCGAGACCGTGGGCGAGTTGCCTATTCCGCCTTATCTCAACCGTGCCACCGAGGAGAGCGACAAGACTACCTATCAGACGGTTTACTCGAAGATAAAGGGCAGTGTGGCTGCTCCTACTGCCGGACTTCATTTCACCGATGCCGTGTTGCAGGACATCGACCGCCATGGCATTGAGCGTGAGGAGGTTACCCTTCATGTGGGCGCTGGTACCTTCAAGCCGGTGAAGAGTCTTGAGATAGAGGGCCACCGCATGCACACTGAGTATATCGTGGTGCACCGTCATACGTTGGAGAAGCTCCTGCAGCACCATTGCGAGGTGATTGCTGTGGGTACTACGAGTGTGCGAACCATCGAGAGCCTGTACTATATGGGTGTTCATCTGCTCTCTCATCCCGAGGCGACAGAAGACGACCTGCACGTCAACCAGTGGGATCCTTACGAGTTGTCGGCAGATGGCGGTTTGGTGAATGCCATTCAGCCTTCTCAGGCGATACAGGCCATCATCGACTATCTCGACCGCAATGGTCTGGAGGCTTTGCACACCAGCACGCAGATCATCATTGCCCCCGGCTATCAGTACAAGATAGTGAAGATGCTTATCACCAATTTCCATCAGCCTCAGAGCACTCTTCTCCTCCTCGTCAGTGCCTTCCTCCATGGCGACTGGAAGAAAGTGTACGACTATGCTCTGGCTCACGATTTCCGTTTCCTGAGCTATGGTGATTCTTCGTTGTTGATTCCGTAATTCATTGCGTGGTTAATGGTAAATGACTGAAGTTGGTTAAAGGAGATTTCTCTGAGCGAAACAGGGGGTCGTGGGAGCGAATGTGACGATTGCCACATTTGCTCCCATGTTTTTTGCATTCGCTCCCACGAATCTCTGTTTCGCTCCCATGAACGTCAGATTCGCTCTGGCAGAATCGTCTGTAATCCTTTAGCAGAGTGGGCTCTCTGCTTTTTTCTATTTCTACATCTTTGGGCATATGTTTGTTGTTTAGATTTCGATTGCAAAGTTCGGCATTTTTTTTTGAATACTCGGTGCACCTCTATGACGTGCACTATTGTTAAATCCGTTAAGAAAATAAAAGGTTTTTATACACATTGGGAGGTATTTTGCCATTCTGCCGTTTTGCCACCCAATTGGAACAATCCTTATAAATGTGGGCAAAAATGCGGGCAAATCCCATCCGTTCCCCCTTATTATCAATACTTTATCTCACTTTTCTCGCGTTGTTTATATATAAATGTTGAAATGAATTGGCACGGCAGCAGTTTTGGTAGTAATAACTGTTAAAAAATGGTAGTAAATTCTGTTTTTTCGCATTTTTGTAAAAGATGGGTTTTAGCCTAAAAAGGTAGGGTGCCCATTTTTGCCCACCCCCGATTTGGGCCGCAAAAATAGCCTGTTTTTTGCCTCCGTTCCAATGTTTTGGGCATGTTGCCCACATGTTTTTTCGTTTTCTTTTACATCGATTTTGTGTTTTTCTTCATGATTTTTGCATATTTTCCCATTTTTTTGTCAAATTTTCTGCTTGAGCAAACGCAAATTGGCAGATTTTGGGAGTAATTTGCTGTGTTTTTGATGATCATCTCATGCAAATTTCGCATAATTTTCCGACCTGTACGGTTGAAATTATCCAGCACGCCCTCCTGTATGGTTGAAATTACCCTGCACGCCCTTCTGTATGGTTGAAATTACCCAGCACACCCTTCTGTATGGTTGAAATTACCCTGCACGCCCTGAAAGGGCAGAAGCTCCTAGCCCAGGGCAACGCCCTGGGTTTTTGTTATGTGCGAGAGTAGCACGCCCTGTAAGGGCAAAAGCTTTACATATCGCAGAGGATTTTCATTTTTATTAGGTGTATTTTAAAGCTTTTGCCCTTACAGGGCGCATCGCTGATTGCCTTATACCCAGGGCGTTGCCCTGGGCTAAGAGCTTCTGCCCTTTCAGGGCGTGCTGCTTATATGGGCTTTTGGACCATTTCAGGGCGTGCTGCTGTGGGACTTTTGGGCCTTCGCCTGTACTTGAAACCTGCTAACTTTAAAAGAATTATCCAGAAAAAAGAGAGAAAATGATGGCAATTTGAGAAAATAATCGTAAATTTGCAATTGTAAACCAAAGATCCTGGAAGATGGTAGAGATAAACGATAGAAGATTGCCAGTAGGCATCCAGTCTTTTGAGGTAATCAGAGAGGGTGGATACCTGTATGTTGACAAGACAGATATCATCTGGCAGCTTGCCAACAGAGATAAAAAGTATAATTACCTGAGCCGCCCACGCCGCTTTGGTAAATCTGTCCTTGTTGATACACTCGAAGCTTATTTCTTAGGCAAGAAGGAACTCTTTGAGGGACTGAAGATTATGCAGATGGAGACAGAATGGGTGAAGCGTCCTGTCATCCGACTGGATATGAGTCAGGCAGGAGCTGCACCGGAAAGTGTGCGGAGCTATCTGGACAATGCCTTCCATCAACTTGAGTCGGAGTATGATATTGCTGTACGACAGGATAGTTCTCTTGCTGTAAGATTCAAGAATATCATAGAGGGGGCATACAATAAAACTGGGCTTCAGGTGGCCATTCTCATCGACGAATATGACTCGCCCTTGCAACATTCCTGGAAAACTCCGCAGCATGAAGCATGTACTGCTGTTTATCGTGAGGTGTTTGCCATCCTCAAGGCAGATGACAAATACGAGAAGTTTGTCTTCATCACAGGTATCACCAAGTTTACGCAAATCTCTCTCTTCTCTGTACTCAACAATCTGAGCAACATCAGTTTTGAGCCAAACTATGCCGCCATTTGCGGTATTACCAAGGAAGAAGTCTTGCGTGATTTCAAGCCGGAAATCAATAAATTGGCTGCAAAGAACGATTGGAACCTCGACGAGGCTGTGGCACAACTGGCAGCCTACTATGATGGTTATCATTTCTGCTATGAGAATATGGTGGATGTATTCAATCCCTTCAGTCTTATCAATGCCCTGGCAGATTCCAAACTGAAGAACTACTGGGCTTCATCAGGTGCAACCTCCATGTTGCCTAAGTTTGTGGATAATATGGAAATTCGTTTGAAGGATTTTGAAAATTGTCCGGTAGACTGCGATACATTGGAGACTTCCGACGTAACAGGTGGCGGCGCCGAGCTATTCCTCTATCAGTCGGGCTATCTTACGATAAAAGGGTATATGGATGATATCTATCTGCTTGGCATTCCAAACTATGAAGTCCGTAAGGCTCTCTATAGGATTGTTTTGCCTGCCTTGACGTTGAAAACGAATGCCCAAGTGATAACTACTCAGAATATGTTGTTGTACTCGCTGAAGCTTGGCAATCTTCCCGAGGCCATGAAATGCCTGAAAGCCCTCATTGCGGATGTGCCCTACAGCAACAAGAAGCTCGCCAGTATGGACATGGAGGAGCGTTATCGCCTGATTATGAGCACCATATTCAATGCCATCGGTTGCAGGGTGGAAGTGGAAAAGATGATTGCTACGGGCTGGATAGACATGGTGGTGGAAACCACCCAATATATTTACGTTCTGGAGTTGAAGTTGAGCGACAATGGTGGAGTGGATGCTGCAGCAGAGCAAATCAGAGCCAAGCAGTATGCCGAGCCTTTCAAGGCCGACAAGCGCAAGGTCATCGCCCTCGCCATAGAGTTGGATGATAGGGGAAAGGGTTTGGTAGATTGGAAGGAAGTTTTTTAAGGTAACTGAATTAAAAGGAAGGGACAGATAAGCTCTCACGCAGATTCCTCAGATTTTTGAAGCAACTTTCTTAGATAAATCCTTGTTGGTTTCAAAATAAAAACGTAATTTTGCATAAGATATCCTGCATTGGGCAATCTGAAAGATAGCTTTCATTGCGCTCGATAGTGCTATCTTTGCATAAGATTTTAGAAAACAAACGATAATGGAACAGGTAGAAGAAAGATATATTAGTTTGCTAACCGACTTTGGTTTCTAGCGAATTTTTGGATCGGCTCCCAATAAGGATTTGCTGATTTGTTTTCTCAACAGCTTGTTTAATGGTAAACAGGTTGTGAAGGATGTGTCGTATCTTAACCCGGAGCATGTGGGCGATGTCTACACCGACCGCAGAGCCATCTTTGATGTATATTGTGAGGGCGAAAACGGTGAGAAGTTCATCGTTGAGATGCAGAACGCTTATCAGACGTATTTCAAGGACCGCTCCCTGTTCTATTCCACATTTCCTATTCGAGAACAGGCACCCAAGGGGGTTGACTGGGATTTCAAACTGAATCATGTCTATACCGTTGCGCTGCTCAATTTCAGCATGAACGACGATGCCTTCGAAAAGGAAAAAATCCGCCATCACGTGCAGTTGTGCGACACAGCTACTCACAAGGTCTTTTATGACAAGCTTGAGTTCATTTATGTCGAGATTGCGAAGTTTGATAAGAAGCTGGATGAGTTGCAGACGCTTTACGAAAAGTGGCTCTATGCACTGAAGAACCTCTATAAGCTTAGTCAACGACCTAAAGAACTGTGCGACAAGGTTTTCGACCGCCTCTTCGAGGAAGCGGAGATAGCCAAGTTTTCTCCGCTGGAAATGCGGGAGTATGAAGCCAGTAAAAAGGCTTATCGTGACATTAAGAATTCCGTGGATACAGCCAAGCGCGAAGGAATCGCTGAAGGCATGGAGAAGGGCATGAAGCAAGGCATGGAGAAGGGCATGAAGCAAGGCATGGAGAAGGGCATGAAACAAGGCATGGAGAAGGGCATGAAGCAAGGCATGGAGAAGGGCATGAAGCAAGGTATGAAGCAAGGTCTTGAGCAGCGAAGCCTTGAGATTGCCAGAAAGATGCTGGCAAAGGGAATGGATGCAGCGTCGGTGATGGAAATTACCGGTCTGTCGGCGGAGCAGATGCAGCAGCTGAAAGCGGAATTTTAGATGATACTAACTTCCTTACATGCGAACCTTTTGACAAGAATGCCAGTGTAATCGTTTGCACAGATATTTGCGCAAAAAATACCTTGTAATCGTACCTTGACTTTTACATTTTTTATATATTTGCAGCGAAAAAGAAAAGTGAACCAATAAAATCGCCTACGGGCGTTGCAGGAAAGGACTGCAATTCGTTAAACTGAAATATTGAGCAAAGGAAAATTGTTGTTTCTAACTAACTTATTATTCTTTCAATTAAGAACAATGTAGTTATCCATTCCGATGGAATTCATTGGTTTGGGAAAACAAGGAAAGTAAAACCTACAGGAAATGACGAGTTAACTAAAAGCTAAACCTAAAGTTTAAAACTATAAAAATATGAAGAAAAGATTTACACTAATGATGATGGTGTTATGCATCTTAATGAGCATACCACTGAAAATGATGGCTTACGACGAAGTCACTGTTAAAAGTGATTATAATGGTGGCTCTTGGTCTGGTGCTTTCAACTCCAATTTCACTTTTACCACGACTGATGGTAAAATCTATACTTGTAAATTGGATAATGTGCCATCAGGTAATCCTATTTATTTCCGTATTGTCAAAGGGGGAAAAGAGTATGGACCAAAAAGTGATGCTTCACAAGACTTGCCTTTGACAAGTTCTTTTCAGACTAGTTATGAAAATTATAATAAAGCCCTGAAGATAGTTCCTACTTCAGGTAAGACTTCTTATACCATTACTTATGATAGTGAAAATAACAAGATTAAGTATGATGCTGAATCAGGTGGCACACCTGGTGGTGGCTCAACTGGTCCAAACGTTGAGTGGGATACTGAGACTGTCAATCGCCTTAAAGGTCGTGTTTACTCTCAGGGATTCTATCTCGCTGGTAACTTCTTCAGCTTTCAACCGAAAGAGAATGTTGATCATGGTGATCTAATAACTTATGATGATGCTGTGTTCAAGTTCCAGCAGCAGAAGAATGATGATAAAATTGAAAGCGGAAAGGTCTATGAAGTATATAAGGTAGAGATTCCTGCTTCTCTTACTGCTCATGCACAGGTAATGTATGTCGATGAGTTCGGAAATACCAAAAATATCTTTGGTCCAGGTAGTGCTTATGGTATCAGTAAAACTTGCCCAGAAACAGATGGGTCTAAAGGGTGGTTGGATACTAAGGTTAATGATTGTGATCCTATTACTCAAGAGAATACCAATTATTGGCTTTTTGCCAGTCGTAATGAATCCGAAAAAGAATATTCAGATGGTATGTATAATCTGTATATCGCTGTCGATGCTAAGACTCATGCTGTTAAGAAGTGGAAGATTGAACATGATAGTGATAGGCGTGTAGCTTACTTTATCAGTGATGCGCCAAATGCAACAGCTATGCCTATTTACGATGCTTTCGATAAAAATGTTAAATATTTTAGTAATAGGTTCTATGGTTCAGTTAATTTTGCTGAAAATCGTTCTTACTATGTAATATCAAATATTGTCCGTGGTCGCGAAGATGTTATTGTTAATCGTACAAAGGAAACTTATGGTACCGTTGTCTCTACTTCAGTTGAAACTGACCCCAAATCCAAATATAACCCAACTACTAAGAAGCTCTTTTTGATGGGTAATGGTGGACTTGATTTTGCGGATAAAGATCCTAATAATTCTGTCTGTCCAAATGAGAAACCAATTAAGTTTGGTACTGATGTGTCAGGAAACCAGATTGTAGAATATAATCCTAATAAGAGCTATTGGAATAGAGCAAATACTGATGAGCATCTTGGATTTGTTGGTGAAGTGCAATTTCAGGGTGGTAAGCGCGTTAAAATTACCTCTGTATCTATGGTAGGTGATGCTATTCCTGGTACATTGAAAGAAGATGGCACATGGGATTTCACCTCTCATGCAGCAAATATGGAGTACGATGATGTTGAGCAGTGCTATACGACTACTGTAGTAACAACAGTTGATGAAGGTAAAAAGCATTTCAGATTCGTAGGTAACTATAATCCTAAAATCAACTGGTTTGAGGATACTGATGGAACAGAAGCAGATAAGATGGCTAAAACTCCTTTATCAGATCCCAAAACGAAAGGACATATCGCTGATGCAAGTGATCCTAATAAGGTTGATTATACTCAAGCTGGTGAATTCAGCGATGATAAATATCATATCATTTGGAACCGCGATGCTGGACGCTGGACTGTACGTCTTTACTTCTATACATATAACGTTGCTGGTGAAGCCGTTACTGACTATTATTACACCATTAATAAAATTGATGATTTGGTGCTGCGCGACTTTGAAGATGTTCAGTATAAGACTGAAGGCAAACGCGAGATTCTCAAGAGAGGTGGATATAAGTTCTTCAGAACATGGAGCGATCACAAGGCTTGGAAGATTTCTAAGGATGTTGATATTTTCATTGTTGATAATATGACAGAAGGAACCAATAGCGTAGAGTTCTCTTTGAAGAAAATTTCTGATTCAAAGACTGCAAACGTTATTCCTGCTAATGTTGGTGTGATTCTTGCTACTAAGGAAGATGCTACAACTATAGCTGGTGGTGGCAAATTCTATGAACGTCCTTCACAGACATCTTACAACACCTTGGTGATTCCAATGGAGGAGTATACAGGTGAAGAGACAACAGCAGACTATAGTCAAAATCGCTTGGTGCCAATGGTTGAAGCTGGCGTTGTTCCAACTTATAATGAGCAAACCGATGAGTATAATTATCTCTTTGGTTTCTTCCGTGCTAATAAGGGCATGAATGTAACAACCTATAAAGATAATCAATTCCTTTTAGGTTTCTGGCTCTCTAAAGGTGCAGGTCTCTTCTATAGCAACAGTGCTTATTTGCCAGTAAAAAGTGCAACAGCAGCAAAGATGAAATTGGGTACTAAATATGATCAGTTTGAAAAAGATCCAAACACAGGAAATTCTAAGTATATTCCTGCACTCTTGTTCGACTTTGCTAATGTAGGTGGTACAACAGGTATCAACGAGGTGGTTAACCAGAACTCTAAGTTGAACGACGGCAAATACTACACCCTGAGTGGTCAGCAGGTAGAGAAGCCTACAGCAGGTGGTATCTATATCCACAACGGCAGAAAGTTCGTGGTTAAGTAAATATAAACATTGTAGAACAAGTAAGCAAAGAGTAAAATGAAAAAGAAATATATACAACCGAATGTTTCAGTAAGTTTTGTAGTTGTGGAGTCACTACTGCAGTCTGCCAGCAAAGGCTCTATCTATACTGATCAAAATGGTGATGGTGGTTCTTGTTCTAAGAAGCACGATTTCACGGACGACAGTTTTGACTTCACAGCTTGGCCTAAGGGTAAATCACCCTGGGAAGACTGATGATTAGGCTTCATTACATTTTCAGTAAATAGTAAGAATAGGTTGAGAAAAGTGTAAAATTAATTAAAGGGTTAGTTTAATTAGTTTAATTAATCGCTATTATCATTAAAGAGGGCTGCAGAGATGCAGTCCTCTTTTGTTTTGCAGAGTGTAGAATGTTAAGATATTTATGCAATCGATTGCATATTAATTTTCGCAATTTTTAGCATTTATTTTACCACCTTATATATATAAAGAGTAATTTTGCATTAGTAAGCTAACTGAAGAATCGAAAGTGGTTTAAGTATGGGCTGAAGGCCCAAAAGCTCCAATGAGCAGCACGCCCTGAAAGGGCAGAAGCTCTTAGCCCAGGGCAGCGCCCTGGGTATAATGGCAATCAGCAATGCGCCCTGTAAGGGCAACAGCTTTATATATTGCCAGGAGTTTTAAAGCTTTTGCCCTTACAGG
>ENA-UESH01001303-UESH01001303.1-human-gut-metagenome-genome-assembly--contig:-NODE-1303-length-17923-cov-9.630561_pt1 | contig 17923 bp, 24 predicted proteins | sample MGYA00243001_ERZ508002 | MGnify/ENA primary metagenome ERZ508002 (study PRJEB26167, sample SAMN06115447) | human gut metagenome | host: Homo sapiens | place: China:Anhui | collected 2015-08-07... | reverse complement strand
TGTTTTATTATTTGGTTGAGTACTTTTTCACTCGTTAAAAAGTTTTGAGAATATTTTATATTTTTGTTCATGTAATCACTCCTTCTTAATTACAAATTTTTAGCATCTACTAATATACCAATATTGCAGGAATCAAGATTAGAATACAAGTATTGGCATAATTTTTCCTGTTCAGCACGACTCAAAACTCTCATTTCCTTCGTTTGACGTTTTATCTGTATAGATCGTGCGTCACAAGAAATGGCTTTCCCGTTTCGGGTGGCAAATTGTAAGACATTTCGAATTAGAGATAAAATATCTGAAACAGTTTTAGAGGAAAGTCCATTCTCCTTTAATCCACCAGAAACAAGGAAAAAATTACACTGCGTTTCAATAAACTCGTGTGTTATATCACGCAATTGTTTGCTTCCGAACACAGGAAGTATATACGAGCTGAGAAGATTCCTATATTTGTTGCTTGTAGATTCCTTCACTTTAGGACATATAGCTTGAAACCATTCCATAGCAACCTGTTCAAATTGATCTGAGCTAATTTCTGGATCGACAGTGACAGAATTACTCGTGCACGAACTTTGACTGATAAGTTTTGCCTTGACTTCTCGATATGACTTTGCATAAACATAACCGTAATTGGCTTTGCCTGTAGAAGATCGGGACTTAATGTATCTTCCTTCCCATCTGCCGTCTTTCCTTTTGTAAATATTTTCTCCTTTTCGTGCCATAAGGTACACCTCCTTCAATATGACTATAATTCTGACGGCAAATTGTGACTTTGGAACTTTCTAAGATGGATTTTTGTGCAAAACCTCGTGTTTTATGTCCCTAACATATTGACAAACAGTGCGACAATTTGTAAAATAAAGATATAAACTAAAAAAAACAGAGAAGAATGCGATTCGTGGAGTAATGTACTCTACGAATTTTTTATTTTAAAGAACCTCAAGATAGCTCATATTGTCGTCTTGGGGTTCTTTTCATTCTATCATTTAATGCAATCTGCCTATAAAATTTTATCATATTGCATTTATAAATGCAACTTGCACCCGATGTTGGTTGTTGAGATTTTTGGTACATTTTATAATGTATAGCAGAATCATACACAGCATGGAGGTGATTGAAACGCAACCGGAAATTGATTACGTTAAGATTGGTCAGCGCATTAGAGCTGCCCGACTGGAAAAGGGTTATAGTCAGGCTGATTTGGGTGCGTTGGTTGGTTGCTCGAACAATCATATGAGCCATGTTGAAGTTGGACAGACGAAAGTTTCTTTGGCAATGCTTCTAAAACTGGCATTCGTCTTGGAAAAGAACTTTGACTATTTTTTACTGGATACCCCATATGCAAAATGCGACAGCATCATTGATAATGAGATTGCTGCAAAACTGAAAAAGTGTAATGTAACAACATTGATAACCGTAGGAAAGTTGATTGATGTCTTGATTGACCAGCAAGAGATGATAAAAAAAGCGGAGCTTGATTGATATAATGAAAAAGAAGCCCATTGACGGTACAGAGTGAACTGCTATGGGGTTCTTTTTTGCAGCACAATATACTGATTCTTTAAGAAGCAAAAAGTCCACCAGTCATGATGCACTACGCATCGTACTGGTGGACTTTTTCTGTAAAGATATAAAAATAGATATTCATATATCGCCATAACCAATGTCGTTATCGTAGGCATGAAGATCTTCTTTCAGGAAATCTGCTTTACGAATATACATCGAATTTACCAGCTCTCCTTTTTCGTGGAGCAGGCTGAATTTGTAGTCTAATAATGCTGCCGGTACATAGAGCATTTTAGCCGTTTCAAAAAATGTGTGTTCCGAAAGGCATTCCAGGACTTTCCCATCTTCTAACAGAAGCTCCGCCGCAAAGAAGTTTGCTTCATTTTCTTCGATTGATCTATCATCAAAAACTTCCATTTCTTGAAAGCCGTGCATCATAGCGATTTTTGTATGCAGGACAGCGTGTCCTAATTCATGTGCGACTAATATACGCTCCAGGATACCGTTCACATTGTGATCTATCACGATATTCTTTTGTCTGGACTGGTAATAGAAGAAGCCCTTCAATTTCTTCTGTAAATCGTAATAGTGGATTTTGATACCTAACAGCTGACATAGCTCGTAAGGGTCTCTGGTGTGATATTTTCGCACAAGCTTATCGACAGTTTCAATGATATGCTCTGCCGTTTTCATTTGCTTCACCTCCGAATCGCACACAGAAAACATATTCTGTGCTTGAGGATTTTACTCTTTATCTTTATGCTTTCTGTATTTCTTCGGAGTGTACTTTTCCCGTGCTGTTTTCTTAGAGTCCATATAAACTGACATAATCGCCTGGAAGAATACATCTTTTGCGTCCTCGTCCAATTCTCCACCGGCAAACAGAGAATTTACACGACCCAACACTTCCTGAGCTTCTTTTGCTCCTTTTGAACCGAAGTTTTCCTTTGCCTCTAAAATAAACATATCCTGATCTATATGGCTCTGGCTATCCGTTTCAGATTCGTCCAAAAGATAGGACACAGAGATATGCAGTGCTTCAGCAAGTTTTCTGATGTTGCTTTTTCTGGGGAGTGTTCCGAGCTGCTCATAGGTGTAAAGGGATCTTTCGGAAATGCCGGTCATCTGGGCAAGCTCCGTTTGAGATAGGTTCATAGCCAAACGAGCTTCTTTAATTTTTTCTCCAAATGTCATGGTAGTATCCTTCCTTTCAAAAAATATTTATTCGTAACTTCCGATTATTTGTTGACAAACTTCTGGAAAATGCTATAATAAGAATCATAACAGAAGTTTTAATTCCACTTAATTATATATCGGAACTTTTATAAAGTCAAGAACTTCCGATTTCACTTCTGTTATTTTAATCAAATATCGGAAGTTATAGTCATTCTTGTCCCATGGTATTTGTTTCCCTTTAGCCAAGTGACAGGAGTTAGAAAGGAATTCTTATTTTATGGATTAGGCTGAAAGGAGATTCTGAATGAGCAGATATAATACACAGGTATTAAGCAGTATTCGAATGCTTTGCCGGATGCAGAACATTGACGAGAAGGTTCTGTATGAAAGAGCAAAGCTGATTTTATCCATATATCGAGAGGTGTGCTGGTCTACCATTGATCGTGCGAATGATGTATGTGATACCCTTATTTGTACTTACGGTGACAGCTTAGATGGTGCATTGATTTATCTGGAGAACTTTGCTCCGGATGAAGCGAGAGAACGATTTGAAGAACGCATTCGCAGCTTATTTGAGACAAAGTGGATCATTGAACTGGTAGATATGGCTATGTTGAAAATCAGAGAATATCCAGATAAAGGCGCTCTGTACTGTGAGATTATCTCAAAGGCATATCTCAACCGCTTCAAGTACAGGGAATCAGAAATGCTGGAGGTTTTGAATATGGAACGCAGCACCTACTATGACCGAAAGAAAGAAGCGATACTGTTATTTGGTCTGTCACTTTGGGGAACAGCCATTCCTAAATTGAAAGATTTCCTGGAAAGTGCCCGGGAGGAAGAAGCATTGTGTTATTGTGAATGCTAAGACAGGATTTTAGTCCGACTAAAATCCGATGAAAATACGACGGTTCCCCTACTGAAAGTCCGACTTGTCCAGTGTTAAAATGGCTATGCTGGGAGATAGCGGCATAAAATTGAATAGAGAGAGTTACGCCTCGTGCCTGTAATGGGTACGGGGCTTTTTTTATACCTGCCTATTTTCCCCCATAATTAACACAAAGGCATGAACGAGAGCTTGGAGTAATTTACTCCGGCTCTTTTTTTATGCCTGCAAGGAGGACAGGCAGATGGCAAAGGGTATTGAGAATCGGGCACGATCTCCTCCCGCTGTTTTTGATTTTGCAACTTCACAAATTCAAAAACACGGAGGAACGAAAATGTATTACGACTTGGTTGAAAGCGGAAAAAGAATTAAAGCCTTGAGAAAGGAACATGGGCTTACACAGGAACAGCTTGCGGAGCAGTTAGGTGTTGCCGCAAACACCATTGCACGAATTGAAACCGGCAACAGAGGTATCTCTATTGATTTGGCAATCGAACTGGTTGTGCGCTTTGAGACAACCCTTGATTACATATTTTTAGGTCGTGAATAACCTCAAAACTATACCTACGAGGCAATAAAAACTTGCATGAGGAACAGGTACAATTTAGATACAGCCAAAGAAAATCGGCTGCTTGATCCTTGAAAACTGAATACACAGTCATCGAATACGTTCCTGTTGCCGGTGCGAGAGCATCAGCCACATCAGCGGTACGCCGAGACGTATCGGATAGAGAAACAGAACGACTTTCTTCTATAAATTAAGCGCTTGTCTCTCTCCCGATGCCAGCGATCAATACTGGCTTGTAAATATTGGGTTGCTCCCAATACGGCCATGAAAGCAACAGGATTAAAGATACTTCTCTACGGAGCTGGCGGAGAACCCGGCAGAGGTTAGATTCCTATGGAACTGATTCGCAATCAGTCGTTCGGTGATTCCCTGAGGGCGTAAGCCCTCTTTCCCAGGGGTGCGTGGCAAATATGGGACACATAGACTTTTGGACTGACTGCCTGATTCCTTTCTGGCAGTCAGTTATTACATAGCCAACGAAAGGAGGTCATGGCACATGATGAAAGAAAATTGGGTATATTGCCGTGGTGATATTTATTGCGCCAAGCTGGACCCGGTAGTTGGGTCGGAACAAGGCGGCATCCGTCCGGTTATCGTCATTCAGAACGATACCGGTAATAAACACGCTCCCACATTGATTGTGGCAACGGTCACCACCAGAATCCATAAGAAAGCGAATATGCCGACGCACTTTGTTATTTACGACAATCCTGCATTCAAAGAAGCGTCCGTTGTTCAGCTGGAACAGATTCGTACCATTGATAAAAGCAGGATTGATAATTACTTAGGTAAGGTAACGCCCCGTGAAATGGTAGCGATTGAGAAAGCCTTATCTGTCAGCCTGGCAATGGAACAGCTGAAAAAGCGTTCCCCAAAACATAAAGCAAAGAGAGCGAAGGAGTGAACATAAATGTTTGAAGAAAGAATCGCTGCCATGAATCAGCGCACCGAAGAAGCGATGGCTGCTAACGCAGTTCAGTTTGATAAGAGAACCTATACGGTTGATGAGATTCAGGATATTCTGGGCATCAGCAGAACCAGCGCATACAACCTTGTGAAAAAGAAAGTTTTCCATAGCGTCCGCATCGGTGGCAGTATCAGAATCTCCAAAAAGAGTTTTGATGAGTGGTTGGATCATCAAATGTAAGATTTGTCAAGGGCGTCGTACAACCCGGCGACAAACTTCAAAACATATTGAGAGTTCGATAAAATGTAGCCATGACAAGAAACACATGGCTACATTTTTTACATAGGAGGTTGTACGATGGCGGAAATGAGAAAACGCACGAGTATGTCTGTTCTGGAAATGGGCAGGATGCTCGGTCTTGGTAAAACGGAGTCATACTGGCTCATTAAGAAGAATTACTTCAAAACCATTCTTGTCGGCAACACCATGAGGGTGATGATCGACAGCTTTGAAGAATGGTATGCCAATCAGTTCAAATACCAGAAGGTCGATGGAACCCCTCCCGGCGAGGAATTGAAGAAAACTACATATTCAATGGAGGAGCTTGGACAGCGCCTTGGGCTGAAAGAAGCGACTGCTTACGAACTGGTTGCCAAAGGGCATTTTGATGTGGTCGATGTCCTGGGCAAGCGCAGAGTGACAAAGGAGAGCTTTGAAAGATGGTATGCTTCTCAAACCGATTACCGCACGGTAGAGGATCAGGAACTGGATGCAGATATTATGGCATCCACCTACGGTCTGCCGGAAATGGCAAGAATGCTTGGGGTACATCGTCAGACCATTTACTATATCGTTGCCAATGAAGATTTTGAGCTTATCAAGGTTGGCAGGTATAAGCGAGCTACCAAAGAGAGCTTTGAAAAATGGTATCACAATCAGACCCGCTACCAGTTAGCGGAAGATAGACAGGAAAGGAGCTGATTACATGGCATCTATCGTTAAGAGAAAAAAGAAGTATTCTGTGGTTTATACATACACCGATGAGAACGGCAACAAGCGTCAGAAGTGGGAAACCTTTGAAACGAATGCCGAAGCAAAGAAAAGGAAGTTGCAGGTTGAATATGAGCAGGAGTCCGGAACCTTTATTCCCCCTTCTGCTAAAACCGTCAATGATCTTTTGGATGAGTATATGTCAATCTATGGTGTGAACACCTGGGCGATGTCTACCTATGAAAGCAGAAAGAGCCTGATTGCAAACTATATTCGTCCCCTCATCGGTGATATGAAGCTGGAGGATGTCACGCCGAGAATCATGGACAAGTATTACCGAGATTTGCTTTCTGTCAAAGCGGTTTCTTCTAAGTATGTAAAAGCCCGTACAGAATATCTGACTCCGCATACTGTCCGAGAGGTTCACAAGACATTGCGAAATGCTTTCAATCAAGCGGTCAAGTGGGAATTGATGACCAGAAACCCTGTGGAGCACGCTACGCTGCCGAAAGAAGAACACAAGACCAGGGATATCTGGACAGCAGAAGTGCTCCAGAAGGCTCTGGAAGCCTGTGACGATGATATTCTTCGTCTGGCTATTAACCTTGCCTTCTCCTGTTCCCTGCGAATGGGCGAGCTTCTGGGGCTTACCTGGGACTGTATTGACATTTCCCCCACCAGTATTGAACTTGGTCAGGCAAGCATCTTCGTTGAAAAGGAGTTGCAGAGAGTAAATCGTGAAGCGATGGCAGATCTGGACGGTAAGGACATCATGTTCAAGTTCCCACCGACCTTCGCCAGTACGCATACCGCATTGGTTCTCAAAACTCCTAAGACCAAAACAAGTGTCCGCAAGGTGTTCTTACCGAAAACCGTAGCGGAAATGTTGGTACAGCGAAAGGCTGACATCGAAGAACTGAAAGACCTTTTCGGTGACGAGTTCGTAGACTTCAATCTGGTTTTCTGTTCTTCCAATGGCAAGCCGATTGAGGGGCAGGTTATCAACCGTGCTTTCAATAAGCTGATTGAGGAGAAGGGACTGCCGAAAGTGGTTTTCCATAGTCTCCGACATTCCAGTATCACTTACAAGCTGAAGCTGAACGGCGGCGATATGAAATCCGTTCAAGGCGATTCCGGTCATGCACAGGTCAAGATGGTAGCGGATGTTTACTCCCATATCATCGACGATGACCGCAGACTGAACGCTGAAAGAATGGAAGCTGCGTTCTACTCAGGCAGACAGGCAACGCCTGAGCCGGTTCAACCAGCCGCAACGGAAAGCTCCGCTGATGATAAAGAACTTCTTCTGAAGCTTCTGCAAAATCCGGAAATGGCAGCACTCCTGAAGTCGCTGGCAAAAACATTATAGTAACTGCAAGGGCAGATCCTTTTACATAGCTACAATAGCTGTAAAAGGGTCTGCCCTTATTTTTTTGTTATGGAGGTCAACGAGTATGGATAGAATCTTTATGGACGAGTATTACGAGCATCTGAGAGCTGACAATATCGAGGCATTTTCCAAGGAAAGGAACGACGAATATGTTGGCAGAGCTGAGGAATACAAAGCAGCAAAGTCGGCATTGCTTGAAGGATTGGGACTTGAGCATTTGTTTGACCATAGCCATGAACTGACTCCGAAAGAGAAAGAAATATGGATGCTGTTCGATAGGGTTGATGTAGCAGAGCTTCTTGCAAGGGATGCTTTTGCCAAGGGTGCTTATATGCTCGGCGCTGAGGATAGAGAGATTATGCTGAAATAAAAAAAGACCTGCTTCGGCGGGTCTAAATTACATAGAATCATTGAGTCTGAAAAACCTTTGAAATTCTTAATAATTCTGGTTGAAAAATTCATTTTGAAATGATATATAAAACAGACTGAAATCTGTGTCTAAGGACACCCGCACCCTCACACGAGAATGAATAGGATTTCCTATCATTTCGCATCACGAGAAGTTACATAGTGACATTTACTTGCACTTGCAACGTCCACCAAAAATCGAAAGACTTGCTAATTTCGAGCCAATCGGACGGTGTAAAATCCCTCTGAATTAGCTATCACAGCGTAGTATCAGATGGGATTTGAAATGCTGAAAAACCTTGTATTTCCAAGCATTTTTAAGCATTAGATGCCACTTCCCGATGTCGTATCGGGTCTACTCCTAAGGGGAAGGCCGGGGGTTCGAATCCCTTTTGGCGCGCCAGATAATAACGCCGAAAGCCTTTGTTTTCAAGGGTTTTCGGCGTTATTATTGGGCAGTAAAAGAAAAAATAATCAAGCTTCGCTTGGAGAGGTTTTTCTCTTTTATTGCTGCAAGGGAATCATGGTTCATGTATTTCGTATCGCTTATATTATACAGTAAAATCAGTGGTTTTGTACAGTAGCCGAATTTTTGGGTTTAGCGGTGTTCCGTATGGTTGGTGTAGAATGACCGCTGTTAGTTCGAATTATTTTTTTCGTACATAGCAATGGCAAACTCAAGCATCTGTTTTCCGGCTGAATCAGAAGCTACTTCCTCAAGCTTTTTTGCAAAATCTTCATCTTCCAGTGAGATTGTCGCTTGGGATTCAGAATCCGATTTGCCGGAGCGACTAAGAAACTTTCCAATCGCTTTCGCTGTATCAATTCTTACGCTGTCCTCCGGCGTTTCGTAATAGTCCTGTATCGTGCTCAACTGACGGTGGGCGGTATCCTTAGCCAAGCTCACATAGTCATGCCCGTTAATCGCCAGTTTCCTTGTGATAGAGAAATGTCTTAGGCTGCGCAAGCCGCTTCCCGGGTCAGATGTACGAATTCTCCACCGTCACCACGGCGAAGTAGCGGCCGTCGTCCATGGTGCGGACCAGAGCGCGGATTTTCTCCGCCGCCTGGGCGGCGGTGAGCTTTTCGTCAAAGGGCACCACCGCGTCAAACACCAGATTGGTGTGGGTAGGACCGGCCACCACCCGGAAGTCGTGGATGGTGATGGCGGGGTCCACCTGCTTCACCAGCTCCGCCACCCGGCTCCGCAGGGGGCCGGTCAGGCCGTCGTCGGTGACCACCGGATCCATATGGATCACCGCCTGGCAGTTCAGCTGGCGGGACAGGTCCATTTCGATGTTGTCCACCACGTCGTGGAGCTCCAGCAGGTCCCCGTGGGCCGGGACCTCCGCATGGAGGGACACCATCACCCGGCCGGGGCCGTAGTCGTGGACCACCAGGTCGTGCAGACCCAGAATCTCCGGATGGGACAGAACAATGGCCTGAATCCGGTCCACAAATTCCTTTTCCGGCGGCTGGCCCAGCAGAGGGCTGATGGTCTCCCGGGCGGATTTGACCCCGGAGAACAGGATGAAGCCCGCCACCACCAGGCCCACCCAGCCGTCGATGTCCAGGCCGGTCCACTTGGCGATGAGCATGGCCAGCAGCACGGCGGCGGTGGCTGCCGTATCGGACAGGCTGTCGGCGGCGGTGGCCTCCATGGCGGCGGAGCGGATTTTTTTGCCGATCCGCCGGTTATACAGGCACATATACAGCTTCACGCAGATGGACACCGCCAGGATCACCAGGGCGATGACGCTGAAATCCACCGCCGCCGGGTGGAGGATTTTCTCCACCGAGGACTTGGCCAGCTCCACGCCCATCAGCAGAATCAGCCCCGCCACGATCAGGCCCGAGACGTATTCCAGCCGCCCGTGGCCGAAGGGGTGCTGGGGGTCCGGCTTTTTTCCGGCCAGGCGGAAGCCCAGCAGCGTCACCACCGAGGAACCGGCGTCGGACAGGTTGTTGAAGGCGTCGGCGGTGATGGCCACGGACCCGCTGACCGCGCCGGCAAACAGCTTCCCGGCAAACAGCAGGATGTTCAGTCCGATGCCCACAAAGCCGCACAGCTGGCCATAGGCCCGACGGACCCGGGGGTCCGTGACGTTATCCCGGTCCCGGATGAACCAGCGGGAGAGAAGCTCCATCATGTCACGCCCTCCCCGGAATGGTCAGGGTCATCTGGCAGCACAGGCGGTCCAGATCCTCGTCGGTGGCGGCGGGCAGACGCAGCTTGCCGCCGCAGTCCTGGCAGCACAGGTCCACGGAGTCCCGGTGGACCTGGATGCCGTAGCGGGTGCTGCCGCAGCGGCAGCGGATGCCGCCCCGGGCGGCGATGTCCTTCAGCTCCGACAGCACCTCATACATAATAATGTTGTCGGTGAAGGCCTCCGGGTCCTCCGCCTTCTCCTTGGCGGCCCGGACGGCCAGCTGCTCCATCTGGGCGGACACCTGGTCCTCCTGGCCCACATAGCAGCAGATCTGCCTGGTCTTGGGGCAGGCCAGGCCAATGCCCCGGCCCCGCAGCACTGCGTCGGCGCTGCACTCGGCCTGGTGCGTTTCGCCGCACAGGCCGCAGGGCACCCACAGGCGGAAGCGGGAGCCGTCGGTCTCGATGAGCATGTCGGACTGGCCGCAGGGGCACTCGATATGGGCGGCCGCCGCCGCCAGGGAAAAGGCGCTGCGCCGGGCCATGACCGCCCGTCCGCATTTGGGGCAGATATAGCCGAAGCTCCTGGTTTCTTCCATGATGATCCCTCGCTTTATAGTAGTCTCCTCAGTGTACCACACCCCTGGTTTTCCGTCAACCAACTGCGCCGCCGGATAGCCCGTGCAGGCTGGGTTCATAATAAATGCCGGGGCCAGGCATCAGCCTGGCCCCAGCATTTATTTTATTACAGAAGCTGAAATCATGACGCAAGCCGGTTCCGGAAATAGGGAATTTTCGGCAGCTGCTTCACCAGCAGCACCCCCAGCACCAGGCAGGCGACGGCCTCCCCCAGGCCCACGGTCAGGGCGTTGAGCCCATAGGCCGGCCAGAAGGCGGCGGAAGTGCCTGCCGTCTCATAGGCCAGCACGGCCCCCACCAGCACCATATTGCACACCACCGGCGGCAGGGCCGCGGTCCAGGGGCTGCGGCACCGGGCGGTCAGCAGGGCGGCGATCAGGGTGGACAGTGATCCCACCACGATGTCCAGGGCCCCATAGGGGCTGAACAGGTTGGCGATCAGGCACCCCACCCCCAGGCCCCAGGCGGTTTCCGGGAACAGGAACGGCAGCAGGCACAGCGCCTCGGAGAAGCGCACCTGGATGGGGCCGAAGGTCAGGCCGAACACCGCCCCCAGCAGGGACAGTGCGGCGTAGGCGGCCGCCGTCATGGCGGCCAGGGTCAGCTTTTGCGTGTTTTTGTGTTTCATGTGGTACCTCGCATGTTTTGTTTAGAGAACGGCCCCGCCGGGCCGAACGAACGCCTTGCGGCGCTTGGACAGGTTGGGTCCCTGTCGCCGGAGAGTATACCACATATCGTTGAAAATGGGAAGAGGAAAATGCCCCGGGACCCATAACAGGCCCCGGGGCAGGATTTTTCAGCAGTAGGTCACCCGCAGACGGGAACAGCGGGTCCGCAGGTCCTCCAGCACCTGGCGCAGGGGTTCGGCATATGCCCGCAGGTCCGGCGGCAGGGCATCCAGGCCCCGAACCACGATGTGGCGGTCATCCGTCACCCAGAACAGGTCCGTCAGACAGTCCCACATGGCATCCCAGTTTTCCCCGTAGTGGGCCGGGAAACCGAAGGCCCGCCGGATGGCGTCCTGCACCATCCCCCAGTCCCGGCAGGACGTCAGGTCCAGAAGAATGCCGCCCTCCGGCATCGGTGTATAGGCGTGAGGATTCACAGAAAGACCTCCCTCTCTAAACAATTTCCACGTATGTCATATAATGATCATAAGTTACAAAAATCAGCCCGTCATTAGAATACAGTATTCGATCTGAACCTCGAAATCCACCTTCATAATTGATATCAGCTTCAAACCAAACCCGCCCTACCGCATCAGGAAGATGCTTATTTCTGTTCTTAAAAACGCCCTTTTTTATCATTTTTCCTGGTGCGACAATATCTAAATTGGCTAAAATTGGAGACCATCCCCTAAGCCTTGCCTCCTTCTCGCTAATGTAATAATTTGGCAAATGACTAAATGTCTTAAGCCACCAGTCTGCGCCACGCAACCCGAATTTAGAGGCAGTTCCCGCTTTCTTCGCTTCTAGCCATTCTATTTTACACCGACATCTATTATGAAGAGACGGTTCAATATTTACAGAATGTGCCAAGAATATCTGGCCATGCATTTTTTTGCATCCTATACACCTTCGCAAATCAAAAACAGATTTCCAATACTTGTAGTGTTTACTTTTCATGACCAATTCCTTCTTTCGCAGATATATCCTTGCATATACATCTTTGTAATCTCAAAGATTGACTGCGCGTTGTCCGAAATTGGTCAACAAGAACAACATTTTTTACGCCGCCGGGACGATGACCCGCAGAGCGCCGGTGGTCAGGCCCTGGCTGTCGGTAAGGGCGATATTGGCGTCGCCCCGGTCATAACACTGAGCCAGCACCAGCAGGCTCCCCTGGGGCAGCTGGGCCGCCGAGCCGTCGGGGTTCAGGCAGGGTACGCCTCCGTCTGCCGCCACGGCGGCCTCATACTCCGAGGCGTGATAGGTCAGCTGATAATACAGGGGCTGGCCGGTTTTCTGGCTGGTCCACAGGTCCGCGCTGTCCACGGCCTTCACGGTCTCGACAAACTGCTGCACCGACAGCATGGCCGCCACGGTTTCCGAATCCATAGGCAGGGGCCGGTGCTGGTCCTGGGCGGTGACGGTGAAGCCGCTGCCGCTGCGCTGGACGGATACATGTACATCGGCCCAACTGTTCAGAGAATACGTCTCCTCCTGGAGGGACCAGACCGTCATCTCCAGGGAGGTCAGGCTGCCGGTCTCGGAGTACCGGGCCCGGAGGGTCCGCAGGGCCATGCGGTTGTCGATGGCCCCCACGGCGGCATAGATCTGCTCCAGCAGGGCGTCATAGTCCGTGGGCCGCTGCTCCCGGGGGATGGCCACCCGGGTGCACTCGGACAGGTCCAGGGCCACCCGATAGCACTTCTCCGTGTCGGTGGCCAGTGGGCAGTACACCGCCCCGTCATCGATGAACCCGATGGAAAGCCCCGACAGCCCCGGCTCCGTGAGGGTCTGGCGCTGGGTGGGGTCCTTCAGGTCCACGGCCACCATGCTGCCGCCATGGACATAGTACAGCTTCCCGGCGATGATGGTCAGGGGCTGGGGATAGCTGCCCATCTCCGCTACCACCTCCTCTGTGCCGTCGTCGTGGCGATAGCTGACGGAATAGGTGGCGCCGTCGTCGGACAGGAAGAAGTTATCCACGTTCCACTGTTCCTTTTTCCCGCAGCCGGACAGCAGGGCCGCCAGCAGCATCAGGGCCAGCAGCCCCGCAGTCAGTCGTTTCATGTCAGTCCACCTTTCCCCGGGCCCGGAGGACGTCGGCGGCGGTGATGGTCATCAGGTCCTCCCGGGTGATCTTTTCCATGGCGGCCAGGCGGTTGTTCTGGGCCACCAGAACGTGCTCAAACAGGTTGCGGACGCCCCGGGCGTTGCCGAAGCTGTCGTCCGCCGATTCCTCGGCGATATAGTCCCGGACCAGGGGGCGGGCGTCCTCAGTCAGCCGGTAGCACCCCCTTTTGCACTGCATGTCGAAGATCTGCACCATTTCGTCGGCGGTATAATCCTCAAACAGCAGAAATCGGTTGAACCGGGATTCCAGGCCGGGATTGGAGTGGATGAACCGGTCCATCAGGTCCGTATACCCCGCCACGATCACCACCAGGTCGTCCCGGTAGTCCTCCATGGCCTTGAGGACGGTGTCGATGGCCTCCTGTCCGAAGTCGTTTTCGGACTTGCCGTTGAGGGCATAGGCCTCGTCGATAAAGAGCACGCCGCCCATAGCCTTTTCAATGACCTTCTGGGTTTTCAGCGCCGTCTGGCCCACATAGCCCGCCACCAGGCCGCTGCGGTCCACCTCCACCAGCTGGCCCCGGGACAGAATATCCAGGCTCCGATAGATGCGGGCCATCATCCGGGCCATCATGGTCTTGCCGGTGCCGGGATTGCCGGTGAACACCAGGTGCAGGGACATGTCCGTGGTGGGCAGGCCGTGCTGCCGCCGCAGCTGGTATACGGAGGCCATGTTGATCAGGTTATGGACCTCCTCCTTGACGGTTTGCAGACCGATGTAGCTGTCCAGCTCCGCCAGCAGGTCCTTCATGTCCTCCTTGGGCAGCGGCTCCGGGGCCTCCGTCTGCTGCTCCGGGCCGCCGGACTTCTTGTCCGGGGCCTTTTCCGGCGTCTTATCCGGGGCCTTTTCCGGCGTTTTGTCCGCCGGGGACAGGGGCGTACCCCAGAAATCCGCATTCATGCTGCGCAGGTTCCGCTCCGTCATGGAGCGGATCACGTCCAGCTGCTGGAGGATGATCTCGTCTTTTTTATCCATTATCCGCGCTCCTTCCGTGGGATAGCTTTACATGGCTCATGGCCCGCAGCAGCAGGGCCGACACGAAGCCCGTCAGGGCTCCGGTAAACAGGGACACCGCCAAAAGAAACGGCAGGTATCCCAGCACGGCGGTGTTGCCCAGGGTGATCAGGGCCGCCGCCATCTGGCCGATGTTGTGGCCCGCCGCGCCGCCGATGGACACGCCGTATACCGACAGGCCCGGCAGACGGGACAGCGCCAGCATCACCAGCATAGCCAGCGTTCCCCCCAGCAGGGAAAACAGCAGGGCCGAGGCGTTTCCGGCAAAGAGACTGCCCAGCAGACACCGGGCCGCCAGGATGCACAGGGCCGGAAGGGGCCCCAGCTGATACAGGGCGAACACCGTGACGATGTTGGCCAGGCCCAGCTTCACCCCCGGCAGGGGGATCACCAGCGTCACGGGAAACAGGTTTTCCAGGGTGCTCAGGCCCAGGGCCAGGGCCGTCAGTACCGCGCACAGCGCCAATTGGCGGGTGGTTATCTTCATGGCGTCCCTCCTATCCCAGCACCGCGTCGGGGCCGCTGCCGCCGCCGGACAGCTGCACCACCACCTGCTCCGGCAGGCAGACAATGCTCTGTCCCGCCCGGGTGATGGTTCCGGTGTGGACGCAGTCCTGGCCCGGGCAGTCGCTTTCCGCCACCCGGACCCCGGTTTTGTCCAGGGTGACGGTCAGGTGATAGGTCCCCTCCACGGGAACGGTAAGCTCCTCCGTCAGCCGGTCCAGCCGGACGGTCCGCACCACCTGGCCCCGGTGTAGGATGGTGGCGGTCAGGGGGCCGGAGGACTCCAGGCCGCCATAGTACCACACCGCGGAGAGCACCGCCAGAGCCGCCACCAAGGCGGCCACCGCTCCGTCCCACCAGGTGGGCCGGAGCTTAGGGCTCGATGCACGCATACGCATAGCCGCTTCCCTCGGTTTCCGTCAGTTTATCCGCCAGGCCGGGGGTATACAGCACCTGCCCGTCCTTTGTGATGAGCACCATGTCAAAGCCCCCGGTCTGCCGCCAGAAGTCCTCCGCCGCCGCCAGGCCCATGACATACAGGGCGGTGGAATAGGCGTCTGCCATGGTGCCGTTGTCCGCCACGATGGTGACGGACAGCAGATCCCCCTGCACCGGCCAGCCGGTCTTGGGGTCCAGAATATGCTGATACACCGTTCCGTCGGGGCCGGTGAAATACCGCTGATAGCCGCCGGAGGTAACGGCGAAGGCGTCGCTCAGGGACAGCATTGCGGCATAGCCCTCCTGCTCCGGGTGCTGCACCGCCACGCTCCAGGCAGCGCCCCCGGGCTTTGTTCCCCGGGCGTACACGTTGCCCCCCAGGCTCACCAGGGCGCTGTCCACCCCGTATCGGGCGAAGATGTCCGCCAGCCGGTCGGAGGCGTAGCCCTTGGCGATGCCGCCCAGGTCCATGGCGCAGCCCTCATCCAGGGTGACGCGGGTACCCTCCAGGGTGACGTGCTCCGTCCCCACCAGGGGAAGCAGGGCGTCGATCTGCTCCTGCTGGGGCACCTGGGGGCTGTCGGTGGTGATGCCCCACAGGGTCACCAGTGGGGCCACGGTGGGGTCAAAGGCCCCGCCGGTGGCCTTGCTCAGGGTCAGGGCGGCGGAGATCAGGTCCGCCGTCTCCTGGGACACATCGGCGCTGCCCTGGGCGTTCAGGGTATAGATTTCACTTCCCTCCCGGGTCCGGGACAGTGCCGCATCCAGACGGTTCAGCTCCTGGCCGCAGGCGGCCAGGGCCTCCGAGGCCTTGTCTCCGTAGGCGGCCAGGGTCATGTAGGTGTCCATGGCGAACAGGCTCAGCTGTTCCGGCTCCGATTGGATGCCGCAGCCGGAAAGGCACAGCAGAAGCGCCGCCAGCACGGCGCAGCATACACGCTTCATAGCTCCCGCCTGCCTTCCAGGGCACGCATCAGCGTGGCGTCGTCGGCAAATTCCAGGTGGCCGCCCACGGGGATGCCGTAGGCCAGGCGGGTAACCTTTACCCCGAAGGGCTTTAAGAGCCTTGCCAGGTACATGGCCGTGGTCTCCCCCTCGGTGTCGGGATTGGTGGCCATGATGACCTCCTGAATGCCGCCCTGGGCCACCCGGTCCACCAGGGACTTGATCTGCAGATCGTCGGGGCCCACATGGTTCATGGGGGACAGCACCCCGTGCAGCACATGGTACCGGCCGTTATACTCCCGGCTGCGCTCGATGGCCACCACGTCCCGGGGGTCCGCCACCACGCAGATGGTGCTCTCGTCCCGCTTGGGGGAGGCACAGATGGGGCACAGGCCCCCGCTGGTGAGGTTCTGGCACACCGGACACAGGGTCACGCTGCGCTTGGCCTCCAGAATGGCGTCGGCAAAGGCCCTGGCCTGGTCCTGGGGCAGGTTCAGCACATGAAAGGCCAGCCGCTGGGCGGACTTGGAGCCGATGCCCGGCAGCCGGGCAAACTGCTCCACCAGATTTTCAAGAGGGGCGGGGAAAAATTCCATAGTATCTTCCTTTTCAAGTGAAATCGGGCCGCATCAGCCCCGAAGCTCCCGGATGCGGGCGGGAATGTCCGCCGCCTTGTACACGGCGGACCCGGCCACCAGGACGTTGGCGCCGCTGGCCACGCAGATCTTGCAGGTATTGGGGTCCACGCCGCCGTCCACCTCCAGCTCACAGCCGGGGTTCATGGCGTCGATGTACCGGCGGATCTCCTGCACCTTGGGCATCATGTCGGCCATGAACTTCTGGCCGCCGAAGCCCGGCTCCACCGTCATCACCAGGATCATCTCCACCCGGTCGATAAAGGGCAGCACGGCGCTGGCAGGGGTCCTGGGCTTCACCACCACGCCGGCCTTCTTGCCCTTGGCGTGGATTTTGTCGATGGCGGCCAGGATGTTCTCCTGGGTGTCGGCCTCCACATGGCAGGTGACGATGTCCGCCCCGGCGTCGCAGAACTGGTCCACATAGCGCACGGGCCGCTCGATCATCAGGTGCACGTCCAGGGGCAGGTCCGTCACCGGGCGGATGCACTTCACCACCGGGATGCCGATGGAGATGTTGGGCACGAACAGGCCGTCCATCACGTCCACGTGGACGTAATCCGCGGTGGAGATGGCCTGAATGTCCCGGGCCAGATACGCAAAGTCCGCAGACAGGATAGAGGGGGAAATTTTGATCATGAGAATCGGTCCTTTCAGTCAGCAGGGTGACGGGGCGGCGGCAGACGGCATAGGATGGCTCAAGCGGCCCGGGACCGGAAGCTCTCCGGCCAGTCCGGCGCAGCCCTCCCGCCCCGCAGGAGACGCCGGCCGCCGCTTTTCAGATAGGGGGCCGGCGGTTCGCCGGCCCTCAATTGGGCAAAAGAATACACATACATTATACCAATCCCCCCGGCAGATTGCAACGAGGAAAAGGGCCGATTCCCCGGTCCCAGTGTAGTACTACAATACATCTTGGACAATTGAATAAAAAGGGTATGAGGAATAGGGCCTCATATGTTAAAGTTAAGC
>ENA-UESH01001281-UESH01001281.1-human-gut-metagenome-genome-assembly--contig:-NODE-1281-length-18239-cov-11.297710_pt1 | contig 18239 bp, 18 predicted proteins | sample MGYA00243001_ERZ508002 | MGnify/ENA primary metagenome ERZ508002 (study PRJEB26167, sample SAMN06115447) | human gut metagenome | host: Homo sapiens | place: China:Anhui | collected 2015-08-07... | reverse complement strand
GTGCGGGCCCCCGTCAATTCCTTTGAGTTTCACCGTTGCCGGCGTACTCCCCAGGTGGAATACTTAACGCTTTCGCTGTACCGCTTACATTATATCGCAAACAGTTAGTATTCATCGTTTACGGCGTGGACTACCAGGGTATCTAATCCTGTTCGATACCCACGCTTTCGTGCTTCAGCGTCAGTTATAGCCCAGTATGCTGCCTTCGCAATCGGGGTTCTGCGTGATATCTATGCATTTCACCGCTACACCACGCATTCCGCATACCTCTTTTATACTCTAGAAAAACAGTTTCATCGGCAATTCTCCAGTTGAGCTGAAGCATTTCACCGCTGACTTATCCTTCCGCCTACGCACCCTTTAAACCCAATAAATCCGGATAACGCTCGCATCTTCCGTATTACCGCGGCTGCTGGCACGGAATTAGCCGATGCTTATTCGCCTGGTACATGCACAGCGCTACACGTAGCGCCCGTTATTCCCAGGTAAAAGAAGTTTACAACCCGTAGGGCCGTCTTCCTCCACGCGACTTGGCTGGTTCAGGCTTTCGCCCATTGACCAATATTCCTCACTGCTGCCTCCCGTAGGAGTCTGGTCCGTGTCTCAGTACCAGTGTGGGGGACCTTCCTCTCAGAACCCCTATCCATCGTTGCCTTGGTGGGCCGTAACCCCGCCAACTAGCTAATGGAACGCATGTTCATCTGTAACCGAATCTCTTTAACATAAAACTCATGCGAATAATATGTACTATGAGGTATTAGTCCGGATTTCTCCGGGTTATCCCTCTGTTACAGGTAGATTACATACGCGTTACTCACCCGTGCGCCGGTCGCCATCGGTATCAGCAAGCTGACACCATGTTGCCCCTCGACTTGCATGTGTTAGGCCTGTCGCTAGCGTTCATCCTGAGCCAGGATCAAACTCTTCGTTGTATGATTTCTTTTTACTTTTTTACACAACCTGCTGGCTCGTGACGGAGACTTTTACTCGTCTCGTACTACTTTTTTTTGTCTATTGTAATTTCTTCAAGGATCGCTTGCTTTTCTTCATTCGAAAACGGACTGCAAATCTAAGGGTTTCATTCTTATTCTCCAAAAAAAATCCCTCTTTTTTCCATTACTGCCCCTCTCTCCCGAAAAGCGTGTGCAAAAGTAAGAACTTTCACTCTTACCTCCAAATTTTTTTAGCCCTTTTTTTACATACCTACAACAAATATTTCTATAACTACCTGTAAATAGCCCAATTATACACAAAACTTTTTTTCGAATAAAAAGCTACGTGATGTGGGATGTTGAGCTTTCTTTCATTTTAAAATAACTTCTAGCCTATTCGCTGACTCTGTTTAGAAACATTATAATTACATGACATGTAAAACAAAAGAAAAAGTCAAAAAGAAACTCTAACAAGTAACAAATAGCTATCCGACAATCAGCAGCAACTCTTTCGAAACATCATCGGCAACATCTTTACCTTTTAACATAGAAACTATACCGATAGCAAATTTCAAAGAATCGGCTGCTCCACGCCCGGTAATAACATTATCTTGAATTTCTATCGGCAGCCCTGTATAAGTAGCACCCTGTAAAAAATTCATGTATGCAGGAAGAGCTGTTGCATTCTTTTCATTTAAAATGCCTAACTCTCCTAATATGGCAGGAGTTTCTCCGATAGCTGCAATGTAGCGTCCCTGATTATAATGTTCCAAAATATCCATTTTCAAAGAATCATTCATAAAAAAAATCCTTCGTACTACCAATTCCTCCGGGCAAAATAAAAAATTCAGAGTTATCCCATTTTGTTTTAGAATACAGGACATCCGCCATTAACGTAATGCCATGTTCACCAATTACAGCACGCTCCTCTCCCATCGAAACTATTTTTAAATCTATTTTTGCCCGACGTAAAATATCAATAATCGTAACTGCTTCAATTTCCTCAAAACCATTGGAAAGAAATAAATAAGATGTTTTCATATCAATTATATATTATGATTTATACTACACTTAGAACAACCGAAAAGAAATGTTTGTTCTATATAATATTTCCAAGAAATAGAAGATAATTCATTGTAATATATAAAAGATTAAGGACTGATATACCCCTTTTCAATAACAGAAAACATTCTTTTAACAAAAAAAGCCTTATATTTGCTTGGAAATCTTATATTTCTTGCTATTACAAATAGATATTTAATATGAAAAGTTTTTTCAAAACGACATTTGCCTGTGTATTAGGTGTTTTTATTGCCGGGATATTACTATTCTGGCTCTTCATCGGCTCAGTTATAAGTCTCGCAACTTTTTCGACAACTCCGAGTTACACCTCTAAAGAAAACACCATCTTAATATTAAAATTAGAAGGAGAACTTACCGAACGAGCAAAAGACGACCCATTAAATATTTTAAATTCAGGAGAATATATTCCGAAAGCAGGATTAGACGAAATATTAAAAGCTATTCAGATCGCCAAATGGGACAATAATATCACTGGTATTTATTTGGATATTTCAAATTTTACTGGAGGTTATGCCTCTATTGAAGAAATACGTAATGCTCTATCCGATTTCAAAAAAAGTGGAAAATTTATTGTGGCGTATGCCGACATGTACACTCAAAGAGAATATTATTTGGCAACTGCAGCCGACTGGGTGTTCATGAATACTATTGGAATGCTGGATTTTAGAGGATTAAGCACGACTCCCACTTTTTATAAAAATACATTAGATAAAATAGGGGTTGAAATGCAAGTATTTCGCGTAGGGACTTACAAATCTGCCGTAGAGCCTTATATAACTACTCAGATGAGTGAAGCAAATCGAAAACAAACCGCATCATACTTAAACTCGATATGGGAAACTATTATCTCTGACATCGCAGAAGAACGTCAAATAGAGAAACACATACTGAATGATTATGCCGACTCATTAGTTTCTTTACAAGAGCCTCAATGGGTACAGAAAACCAAACTTGTGGATTCTTTATTATACCGTCCGGAAGTAGAATCCTTTTTAACGCAGCTTTGCGGTGTCGAAAATATTAATGATATCAATTGGGCATCACCAACAGATATTGTATCTACAGCTAAAAAAATCAAATCAAAAGATCGAATTGCCATAGTATATGCAGTAGGTAGCATAGACGGAAGATCTTCGAACGGCATTATATCTGACAAACTGGTACGAACTCTAAAAGAAGTTCAAGACGACGAGTCTGTAAAAGGTGTTGTACTTAGAGTAAATTCTCCCGGAGGAAGTGCTTTCGGATCTGAACAGATCTGGCATGCGGTAGAACAGTTGAAACGAACAAAGCCTGTTGCCGTATCAATGGGTGATTATGCCGCTTCTGGAGGCTATTATCTATCTTGCGGAGCGAATCGTATTTTTGCAAATCCCGCAACACTAACCGGTTCAATAGGGATATTTGGACTCGTACCAAATGCGCAAAAGTTACTTTCAGAGAAAATCGGATTATCATTTGACGAGGTAAAAACAAACAAATACGGAGCTTTCCCAACCATAGAACGCCCTATGACAAATGATGAAAAACAGAAAATGCAAACATACATAAATCGTGGGTATGATCTCTTTATAAAACGTTGTGCCCAAGGACGAAAAATGTCGGTCGATCAAATAAAAAATATTGCAGAAGGACGAGTATGGAGTGGTAAAGATGCTTTAAAAATCGGATTAATAGATGAACTCGGTGATATGCAGAAAGCAACCGAATGGATTGCAAAAAAATGTGACATAACAGATTATGAAGTTATTGAATATCCAAAGAAAAAAAGTTTTTACGAAGAACTGATGAATGAACTTAGAAACGGAGTGTCACAATCTTTTATGAGATTATTTTTGGGTGATGAATATCATTATAAAAAAATTTTAGACCAAATAAAGCAGATCGACCCGATTCAAGCTCAAATGGAAAATATAGAACTAGAATAACAAATAATACAAAAGCTCATAAAGAATGCTGGAGGAGGAAAATGTAAAGCTATATAAGTGGTTATCTCCGTTTTCCCTCATTTACGGATTAGGAGTAAGATTGAGAAATAAACTTTTCGATTGGGATATTTTACGTAGCAAAAGTTATGATATACCTATCCTATCTGTAGGTAATATCACAGTGGGAGGCACAGGGAAAACGCCCCATATCGAATATTTAATACGATTATTGGCTTCTTCATATCGGATTGCCATTTTGAGCCGAGGGTATAAAAGAAAAACCAGAGGATTTGTTCTAGCAACCCATTCTTCTACAGCCAGAGAAATCGGAGATGAGCCTTTTCAAATAAAACATAAATTTCCGGAAATCGTAGTGGCCGTAGATAGTAACCGTCGAAGAGGTATAGAAAAGCTAATGCGACTTACGCCCGAAATCGATGTCATTTTATTAGATGACGCTTTCCAGCATAGATATGTGGCACCATCTACATCTATCTTACTATCCGATTTTAATCGGATGATTTATGAAGATAAACTTCTCCCATATGGTAGATTAAGAGAACCGATAGGAGAAAAATCTCGTGCACAGATCGTTATTGTAACTAAATGTCCTAAAGATATAAAACCTATAGATTTCAGAATTATTTCGAAACGTCTGCAATTATATCCATATCAACGATTATATTTTACCGGATTATGTTACGATGAATTAATTCCTTTATTTCCGAATGAAATTCACAATCCTATATCCATAACAAATATAAAAAAAGATAAAGCTTTACTGATCTCTGGGATTGCTTCACCCCAACCGTTTATACAATATATTCAAAACTTTGTATCTAAGACAGAGAGTTTATGTTTTCCGGATCATCATAGTTTCAGTGCGAAAGACATAGAAAAAATCCGGAACAGAGCATTAAAAATGAAGAATGGCAACACTTTGCCCCATATAATTGTGACAGAAAAAGATGCAGCCAGACTAATTTATAACCCTCATTTAACGAATGAAATAAAACAAAATCTATATTATCTGCCACTCAAAATATGCTTCTTACAAGATCAAGGCACAACTTTTGATGCACAAATAAAAGATGTTATAACCAAAAACAGGAAAAATTATATTCCCAAAACTATAAAAACTTCTTAATCAAAAAGAGCTAATAGCATCGTTTGAAAAAAAATAAGAATTCTTATTCAAAGTTTTTCGCTATATTTGTTATCAAATAAATTATCTAAAAAACCGAATTAGCTATGATTGAAAAAATTAAAGAAACTGCAGCATTTATCAAAGAACAGTTCTATTATCCCTGAAACAGCCATTATATTAGGTACAGGATTAGGCGAACTGGTAAACCATATCACCGACCAGAAAGAACTGGCATATAAAGATATTCCTAATTTCCCGATCTCTACAGTAGAAGGACATAGCGGAAAACTCATTTTCGGGAAACTGGGCACTAAAGACATCATGGCTATGCAAGGCCGATTCCATTTTTATGAAGGCTACGATATGAAACAAGTAACTTTCCCGGTACGCGTCATGAAACAATTAGGTGTAAAAACTCTATTTGTTTCAAATGCTGCCGGAGGAATGAATCCCACTTTTAAAGTAGGAGACCTAATGGTGATACGTGATCATATTAACTTATTCCCGGAACATCCGTTGCATGGGAAAAATTATAATGAGCTCGGTCCTCGATTCCCAGATATGAGTGAAGCTTATTCTAAACGACTCATTAAAAAAGCTTTTGAGATCGCAGAAAAAAACAACATATATTTACAACAGGGCGTATATGTAGGGACACAAGGGCCTACCTTCGAAACTCCTGCAGAATACAAGTATTTCAAAATCATAGGTGGTGATGCCGTCGGAATGTCCACTGTCCCTGAAGTAATCGTTGCCCGTCATAGTGATATGGAAGTATTTGCAATATCAGTCATCACCGACCTCGGAGTCGAAGGTATTGTAGAAAAAGCTTCTCACGAAGAAGTTCAAAAAGCCGCAGCCCTGGCTCAACCTAAAATGACATTAATAATGAAAGAACTCGTAGAACAGTTCTAAAAGATATATTTGACAAAATGCGGAGTCTTTATCTGTAAAGTACTCCGCATTTTGCTAACCCAATTAAATAAAATGGAAGAATTTAAACGTACAGAAATAGCATCTCTTGGTGAATTTGGACTTATCGACCATTTAACCAAACATGTAGAAGTAAAAAACGACTCTACACTAAAAGGTATCGGGGATGACGCTGCCGTACTCGACTATAAAGAAAAACAAGTATTAGTAACAACCGATCTGCTACTTGAGGGTATCCACTTCGATTTAACTTATGTTCCCTTAAAACATTTAGGATATAAGTCAGCCGTTGTTAATTTTTCAGACATTTATGCAATGAACGGACAGCCGAAACAAATTACTGTTTCCTTAGGCATTTCAAAACGTTTCTCGGTCGAAGACTTAGAACAACTATATGCCGGTATTCAACTTGCTTGTAATGTTTACCATGTAGATCTGATCGGAGGAGATACTTCCGCTTCTCTCACCGGGTTGGCAATCAGCATTACTTGCATAGGTGAAGCAAATAAAGAAAAGATTGTATATAGGAATGGAGCTAAAGAAAATGACTTGATCTGCGTAAGTGGAGATCTGGGTGCTGCTTATATGGGGTTACAATTGCTCGAACGTGAAAAAAAGGTTTTTGCTGGAGAAAAAAATTTTCAACCTGCTTTTGAAGGTAGAGAGTATCTCCTCGAGAGACAATTAAAACCGGAAGCTCGTAAAGATATTATCGAAGAACTGGCAAAACGGAATATTGTGCCAACAGCAATGATGGATATTTCGGACGGACTCTCTTCCGAATTACTGCATATATGCAAACAAAGTCATACCGGATGTCGTATTTATGAGGAACGTATCCCCATAGATTACCAAACAGCCGTTATGGCGGAAGAATTCAATATGAGTCTTATCACTGCTGCTCTTAATGGTGGAGAGGATTATGAACTGCTGTTTACCGTACCGCTGGCTAAACATGATGACATTTCAGCTCTTCCGGGTATTCGTATTATAGGTCATATTACAGCTCCTTCCCTTGGGGCTTATATGATTACCAGAGACGGTGCTGAGATAGAATTAAAAGCTCAAGGCTGGAACTCTCTCAATGAAGAAAATTAAAATATAGCCGACAAAATGTTGTGCAAATATAAAATTATTTATATCTTTGCACACGCAAAAACGATGGTGCCATAGCTCAGTTGGTAGAGCAAAGGACTGAAAATCCTTGTGTCCCCGGTTCGATTCCTGGTGGCACCACTTTGAAGAAAAGCAAAAGGCAGTAAAATCCTGATTTCCAAACGAAATCGGGATTTTTTGTTTCCCTGCGGAACGCAAAAAACGGCAGATTTAAGAATTTAAAAATGTCCCATTCGGTGGTTTTTCACACCCCCTTTTAAAAAACCACCACCAGCTTTATACTTCACTTATTTTCAACTATTTACAAAATCATCTTTCAGGCGCTAAAGAGTACTTTTGCAGACCTGCTTGAATGTGGTGAAAAAGAGATCGGACGAAAAGAAAAAAACGCCGTATCCCGGAAATATAAATTTCCAAAGGAAGTTCCGTTTTTCCTATTCCGATGGTTTTCCCGGAAAAATTCGGTGGTTTTCATATCCTTCAAATAAAAAAACCACCGAAAAGACGTCCCTTCCACCCCTTTCCAGTTGACAAAGTAAAACATGTCCAACAACTAAAAGGAAACGAGTATGAAACAAGGAACAATGAACATCCTGTTCTTCATTCTGAAGACAAAACTTCTGAAAAACGGTGAGGCACCCATTCTTATGCGTATAACCATTGACGGGCATTACGAAGAGGCCAGAATACAGCGAAGCGTTCTGCCAAAACAATGGGATTCCGCCAAAGGATGCAGCAAGGGAAAGGACAGGACTGCCAAAGAACTGAACGCCTACATCGCAGAACTCAGTGCTCTGGCTTTTCAGAAGCACAAGGAACTGATGCTCGAACTTGCACTGATCACGCCCAAACTTCTTCTGAAACGGGTATTCGGAAAAGAGACGGAAATGCGTACCCTGCTCGGTACAATGAACGAAGAAATAGAAAAAATGAAAAAGGCAGTAAACATAGATTACGCGCCTGTAACCATCAACCGTTACATCAACGTGATGAAAAAGCTGCAAAAGGCCATTCCTGACTTTTACGGAAAAGAAGACATTACGTTCCATGAATTGAATTCCGATTTTATTGCCACGTTTGACCTTTTCCTAAAAACGGAAGCCGGCCTTTGCCGGAACACCATTGTCCGTTATATGAAATGCTTCAAGCGTATTACAAACATGGCCCTGGCCAAAGAATGGATGCGCAAGGACCCGTTCTACGGATACAAGATGGCGCAGGACGAAACCGATCCCGTATTCCTGACCTATCCGGAACTGAAAAGTATCATGGAGAAAGAATTCACCATCCCCCGGCTGGCACTGGTACGCGACATCTTTGTCTTTGCCGCCTTCACCGGGCTGGCCTTCGCCAATGTGTCCACACTGACAAAAGACAACCTCGTGCAGGACAACAACGGTGACTGGTGGATCAGAAAAGGACGTGTAAAACTGGAGCGCAGACACCGGGCATCTTCTGTCTGCAACATCCCCCTGCTGCCGGTTCCGCTTGCCATCCTCAAAAAATACGAGGAACATCCCATATGCCGAAAAAAAAGCCTCTGCCTGCCTGTCATATGCAATCAACGCATGAACAGTTATTTGAAGGAAATCGCTGACCTGTGCAATATCAGGAAGAACCTGACCACACACACGGCGAAACATAGTAAAATCTATATCTAACTGATAAACAATTATTTATAATATATCATTCTATTTATAGGTAACGATTTAGAAACGAGCGAATTACTATATTCTGTTTTCTTTTGCATTAATCAAAGAACGATTTTAACGCTGCAAATATACATTTAGCCAGCGATAAAAGCAAGTGTTTCCTGCCGCATAAACATCTCAAAACCAGCTATGGACGAAGGAGGGCTGATTCCACGCCTCCCCCTATCCAATGAGTAAAGCATTTTCCTTCCAGCAAAAAGCGGCATTACATTCTCCTTTTTTTATATTTAGTCATTACAAGATTCTTATTCTCTGAAATACAATATTTTGCGTAAACAGGCAAGTGATTGTATCTGATAATTTTGCATCCTGTAAAATTTTAAATCAGAGAGTTTATGGCTACAGTAAAAGTCAAGTTTAGACCCTCCTCCGTGGACGGCAGAGAGGGTACGGTTTATTATCAAGTGATTCACGGACGTGTGGCAAGGCAGATCAACACTTCCTACAAGTTGTTTCCAGCCGAGTGGAGCAAGCGGCATTCCCGGATTGTCATCACGCCATCCGATGAGGACAGGCGACAATATCTATTGCTATTGGATAAAAGAATAGCGGAGGATACCGACCGGCTGGAGAATGTTATCACGGTCCTGAGACGGAAGGGAGGCACTTTCACCGCTGATGACGTAACCTCCGCTTTTCACGGAGAGCATCGCGGGCTTTTCTTTCTCGTTTTTATGCGGGAGGTCATAAACGGCCTGAGACGTATGGGAAAGGTACGTACCGTTGAGACCTATACGTCCACGCTCAACAGTTTCATACGGTTCATGGATGGAAAGGACGTAGCATTAGGAGATATGGATTCCGACCTGATGACCGCATACGAGGCATGGCTGAGGTCTAAAGAAATCTCCATGAACACGATATCCTTTTACATGCGTATTTTGCGTGCCACCTACAACCGTGCCGTGGAGAAGGGACTCGTCACCCAGCGCTTCCCCTTCAAACATGTCTATACGGGAGTCGAGAGGACAACGAAGCGGGCCGTCCCCCTGCGTGTGATAAAACAGCTCAGGACGTTGGACCTGTCACTGCATCCGGCCAAAAGATTTGCGAGGGACATGCTGCTTTTCAGTTTTTATACGAGGGGGATGTCCATGGTCGATATGGCATTCTTAAGGAAGAAGGATCTTGCTAACGGTATCCTCACGTACCGGCGGAAGAAAACCGGTCAACAACTTTTTGTAAAATGGGAGCCGTGCATGCAGGAGATCGTGAGCCGTTACAATGTTTCCGAGTCCCCGTACCTTCTTCCCATCATCGTCAGGCCGGGTATGGATGAGAGGAAGCAATATATCAATGCCTCCCATCGTATCAACAGATATTTGAAGGCCATTGGGAAAGAGTTGGGCTTGTCCGTTCCCCTGACCCATTACGTCGCGCGCCATTCCTGGGCCAGCGCAGCCCGGAGTAAGAATATTCCGATCTCTGTAATCAGCGAAGGTATGGGACATGATTCGGAAAACACTACAAGGATCTATCTGGCCTCATTGGACACAACCACTATAGATAAAGCGAATAGTCTGATTCTAAAGTCCTTATGCAGGGAGTAGCATGTTGAGCGAATGGACGCTCTCTTTTCAAGAGATGAATTTCTTGATGCAAAATTACATAAAATATAGAAAAACACACCATTAATGATAAAAAATATGTTCCATACCCCAAAAAACGGTTAAGTGAAAAGAGGCATTTGTTGAGCAAAAGCAGATTGTATAAAGCAGAACAGTATAAAAATCGCTTGATATTTAAATAATTAGATTAATAATTACAAGGTAACCCATCTCTTGAAAAGAGAAGTGCAAAAAAGGAACTTTCTAAACAAGGAATACTTGTTCAGGGAATAGTCATGGAGCGGGAATGTTCAAGGATGATAATTAATGTTGAGCAAGAATTATGGTCTCTCCGTAAGAGATGAATAACATGGTGCAAAATTACATAAAATATTGAAAACGACTACAAAAATGAGCAAAAAAGATAATACGGAATGGTATGATTCCTGAAGCTGCAAAACGATTTGTTGAGCAGATAGGATTTGATGAGAAATCAAAGTCTTTATTATCAGGCTGTTTTGTTCATAGATGTCATGTTATTCATCTCTTACGGAGAGAAGTGCAACAAGAACAGGCGCAAACTCGCCTGAAAGTCTGCCCGATGTAAGGGCGGACAGACGTCAGTTTCTGATGAGAACGAAACAATGGAACAAGAACGGGAAGAAATCCCGAACTTTTACGAACTATATTTGTAACTGCTTGATTGGTAGAGAAATTTACAATCGTGCAGGATTGATAATATTGTCCTGAAGCGAAATAATGGCATTCCAAGAGAATGAGGAAGAGGTACGGTGGTTCGTGATGCGCGACCTGAAAAGGACGAACGCAAAACTGCCCGCCTATAAACTGCTTGATGGGAAGAAGATGGAAGTCTTTGTCCCTATGAAATGGCACTTGGTCACCCGTAAGGGTGTGCGTGTCCGTGAGGAGGTACCGTTCATACAAGACCTGCTCTTCGTGCATGAGACACGGAAGAACCTTGACGCTGTTGTGAAAAAGACCCCGACCCTTCAGTTCCGTTGGTTACGCAACACTTGGCGGGAGCCGATGGTCGTTGTCGACGCGGACATGGAACGTTTCATCCGTGCCGTGAATGCCACCGAATCCCCCAAATATTACCTGCCGGAAGAGATAACCCCTGCCATGTACGGACGTAGGATCCGCATCGTGGGCGGACCGCTTAACGAATACGAGGGAAGCCTGCTCACGACACGGGGGTCCAAGGTCAAACGCCTGCTCGTCGAACTGAAAGGATTTCTTGCTGTGGGGGTGGAGGTCGATCCTGAGTATATACAACTTATCTGACAGAACTGCCTATGGCTTTCATTTCCAATCTTTCCGCTCCTTCTTTATTCTGGACAGTCAATTCAATTCTGGTATTTATCGTGTGCGCGCTTTCCGCAGGGGTGCTTATTCCCCTGATCCTTTTGATTTCCTTCTGCAGGAACCTGTTTGACATGCCCGACGAGCGCAAGATCCACCAGGGAGTCGTTCCCCGTCTGGGCGGTATCGCCTTCAAGTCGGTCGTGTTCTTTTCCGTGGCGTTACTGCCTGGTATGTGCCAGTTCTGAGCTACGGCAACATGCTGGATAGCTGTGAATATATGGTTGACCCGGAAAATAAATCGAATCAACAAGAAACTATAGTTTTTAAGAATTACAATGAAGTTTTACAAAATCATTATTGTGGCAGCATCTGTCTTTGCCTTAGTCGCATGCTCCACATCCAAGGAAATCTCTTACTTCCAGGATCTGCGTCCCGGTGAGAGCGAGTTAATGCTTGCCGTACCGATGGAAATCAAGATCCAACCGAAAGACAAGTTATCTATTTTGGTCAACAGCCAGGATTTGAGGCTGACCAACCTGTTCAACCTTCCGATCGTCAGCCAGCAAGTGGGACAGGACAGTTCATTGGGGACAAACCGGGGACTGTCCGGTTATACGGTGGACTCCAAGGGTGATATCGACTTCCCCGTGCTGGGGAAACTCCACGTGCAAGATATGACCCGTGAGGAAGTCGCGGTCTATATAAAAAAGGAGTTACAATCGCACGACCTCATCAAGGATCCCGTAGTCACGGTTGAGTTCATGAACCTGAGCGTGAATGTCATGGGTGAGGTGAACCGTCCCGGACGTTACAATATCGACAAGGATCACCTCACCATCCTCGACGCCTTGAGCCAGGCCGGTGACCTGACCATATATGGTAAACGCGAGAAAGTCCTGGTGTTGCGTAACGAGAACGGCAAGCAGCGTGTCTATGGCATTAACCTTTGTTCCGCCGACCACCTCTATTCCTCGCCGGTCTATTACCTGCAACAGAATGACGTGGTGTATGTCGAACCTAACGACACCAAGGCACGCCAGTCCACGGTTAACGGCAATAACGTACGCAGCACCTCATTCTGGATTTCCTTGGCATCCCTGCTGACTACCATCAGCGTATTGATATTCAAATAATAAAATCATCATTATTGTTAGTTCCTCATTCAAGAAATGGTAACCCAACAAAGAAATACACCCGTACAAAGTCCGCAGGACTTCATCCGAATACAGGATTTATTTTACCTCTGCCTCGGAAAATGGCATTGGTTTGTGGTCTCATTAGCCGTCTGTCTCGGCATTGCTGTCTGGTACCTGCTCACTACACCGCCGGTATACACCCGTTCCGCCTCCATCCTCATCAAGGACGATTCCAAAGGGAAGTCCGCCTCCACCGATATGGAGACGTTCTCCGATTTCGGCCTGTTCACAAGTAATACCAATGTGAACAACGAGATGGGCACGTTGCAGTCACCCGACCTGATGCGGGAAGTGGTCTCACGCCTGCATTTGGACATGGATTATAAAGTATCCGGACGCTTCCACCGCCAGACGGTCTACGGACGGCAGCTCCCCATCAGCGTCAGCATCAGCGACCTGCCTGAGGACGAATCCGCTACGTTCACCTTGCAACTGTCGAAAGGTGGCAAGGTCACTTTATCCGACATTGAGCGGAATGGCGAGAGCGTCGGTGAGATGGAATTGAAAGGGAATCTGGGCGATACCATACCAAGTGGGATCGGGAAAATCGTCGTCATTTCGACCCCTTATTATACGGACGATACGGAGACCTTGTTATATGTGTCACGCCTGCCATTCGGAGAAGCCACCTCCACTTACAGTGCCGACTTGGTCGTGTCGCAGATCGACGAGAAATCCAACATCATCACCTTGTCATTCAAGGATGTCTCCACCCAACGTGCGGAGGACGTGCTGAACACCCTGATAGCTGTCTACAACGAGAACTGGGTGAGGGACAAGAACCAGATAGCCATTAGTACCTCGAAGTTCATCGACGGCCGTCTCGGTGTGATCGAGGGCGAATTGGGCAACGTGGACGATGACATCTCCTCCTACAAGAGCGAGCATCTGCTGCCCGACGTACAGGCCGCCGCCAACATGTACATGGCGCAGGCAAGCGAGGCGAAAGCAGCCATCAAGGAACTGGACAACCAGGTCTACATGGCACGCTATATACGTAACTATTTGACGAACAAAAGTAACAGTTCTCAGTTGCTTCCCGCCAATTCCGGCATAGACAATCCGGGCATCGCCACACAGATTAGCGAGTACAACAGCAAACTGTTGGAGCGCAACAGCCTCGTGTCGCACAGTAGCGAGAAGAACCCGTTAGTGGTGGAGATGGACGCTTCCCTCTCCGCCATGCGGAGCGCGTTGCTCACCTCCATCGACAACCTGCTGGTTACCCTAAATGCCCAGATAAAGAGCCAGCGGGGCTACAGCGGGCAGGCAACCTCGCAGATTGCCTCCAACCCGCAGCAGGCCAAGTACCTGCTATCGGTAGAACGGCAGCAGAAGGTGAAGGAGTCACTTTATCTTTACCTGTTGCAGAAACGTGAGGAGAACGAGCTCTCACAGGCGTTCACCGCCTACAATACCCGCATCATCACCATGCCGGGCGGAAGCATGATACCCACTGCACCGATAAAGAAAAATATCCTGCTCGTGGCGTTCGCCCTCGGACTGCTTGTCCCGATAGTCATCATCTTCATCCGCGAGAACATGAACACCGTTGTCCGTGGCCGTAAGGATCTGGAAAATATGACTGCTCCCTTCGTGGGAGAGATACCGCTTGCCTTCCAGAAGAGCAAATGGTACAGCCGCAAAGCGAAGACAAAAGAGGAGATATGCGCAATCGTGGTTAAAGAAAAGAGCCGCAATGTCATCAACGAGGCGTTTCGTGTGGTACGCACCAATCTGGAGTTTGTCGTAGGCAAGGAACGGGAGTCGAATGTCATCATGCTCACCTCGGCCAATCCGGGTAGTGGCAAGACCTTTATCACGTTCAACCTCGCCACCAGCCTCACTATCAAGGGCAAGCGAGTGATTGCCATCGACCTTGATTTGCGTAAAGGTTCGCTCAGCGGGTATGTGGGCAGACCGAAAGAAGGCATCTCCAATTACCTTATCGGAGAAACAAAGACCTGGCAGGAAATCGTCCGCAAACCTGCGGACGATGCCAAGCTGGACATCATCCCCGTAGGCATGATACCACCCAACCCTACCGAACTGCTGTTCACAGAACGGTTGGAGCAACTGATAAACGACCTGCGTAAGGAATATGACTACATCTTCATCGATTGCCCTCCAGTGGAAATCGTGGCCGATGCCGCCATCATCAATAAACTGGCAGACATCACTCTGTTTATTATCCGTGCAGGATTGCTCGACCGGGGCATGTTGCCAGAGATAGAAAGGTTCTATACAGACAAGAAATACAGTAATATGTCGGTTGTCCTAAACGGTACGGACGGCGGTAACGGACGTTACGGATATAAGTATGGTTACAAGTATGGTTACCATTACGGTTATGCCGGATATACCAAGGAAGAATACTGAAAATCCATTCTTCATCATTCATTCTTAATTCTTCTTTGTCTTCGTGTGGTCTTTTAATAAGCGCATCAGTCTGAAGGATAGTGGAATCTTTCAAGGCTTTACTGATTGGCACTGTCACCTGCTTCCCGATGTGGATGACGGTGTGCAGACGATAGACGAATCCCTGCAACTCCTCTCCTTTTATGAGCAGTTGGGAATCAAAGAGGTTTGGCTAACACCACACGTCATGGAGGATATGCCGAACACGACAAAAGAGTTGAAAGAAAGATTCATGGAATTAAAGGCTACCTATCGGGGAAGCATTATGCTTTATCTTGCCACCGAGAATATGCTTGACAATCTGTTTGAAGAACGTCTGGCGAAGAACGATGTACTGCCTTTGGGCAAGGACGGAAAACATTTATTAGTGGAAACCTCTTATTTCAATCCTCCGATGGGATTGAACAACATCCTGCTCCGCATCAAGACAAAAGGCTATATTCCCGTACTGGCACATCCCGAACGGTATGTATATATGGATGAAAACGATTACAGGCAATTGAAAGGATTGAATGTAAGACTTCAACTCAACCTTTTTTCGTTAGTCGGCGCATATGGTATTGGGATAAGGAAGAAAGCCGAATGGTTGCTGAGAAACAGTTTCTATGACTTGGCTGGTAGCGATACCCATTGCCATTCAATTTGGAAAGAAGCAATTACAAAAAAAATACAGGAAAATTTGTCGGATAAATTGAGGCGTTTTTTGTGAGTACATTCCTCAAAATAAGAATACCAATAGAACAGCAATGGTACTCGTCACACAAGAAATAATAGAGTTTTTTTATATTTATGGAAACCAATAGCATTCTAACCAATGAGTATAGTAATAATGGATACCAAATTCACTTGTACCGTGGAGAGATGACAGGTATGTGGTATGCATATGGTTATTCGGCGTATGGCTTACGGTTATTTGGCAAGAGCAATGGTTATAACAGTATACGGGGATATTCCAAAAGTCTTCAAATGCCGTGTACAATTACTTCCAATGAATCGGTCATACCGTTGTTGCAGAATGCCATCGAAGTTGCTTCACAGACGGACACTTATATAAGTCTGCGGATGCCTGATGCCATAAATACAGACGCATATACAAAATGGGTAAACAAGCTGAAAGATGGTATTAGCAACAATGATGAAATAATAGTAACTACACATGTAAGCAAATACGTACCCAAAGACAGTTTCATTCCTGACGGGATGTCCGCATTTGCGCGCAATGTCAAACGCATCGGAGATTTCATATTGTCATTGATTGCATTGGTTGTTTTTTCTCCGTTATTCTTGATTTGTTATATTGCCATTCGCCGGGAAGATGGAGGAAGTGCTATTTTCAAGCAAGAACGTATCGGTAGGTTTGGCCGCCCGTTTTATATCTATAAGTTCCGTTCCATGTGTCTGGATGCCGAAAAGTTTGGACCGCAGCTTAGCCATAGCGGGGGTGACAACGATCCCCGTTTGACAAAGACAGGCCGTTTCATCCGTGCACACCATTTGGACGAGCTGCCCCAGCTCTACAACGTACTGCGTGGCGATATGGCATTCATAGGGCCACGTCCCGAACGCAAGTTCTATATCGACCAAATACTTGAGCATGATGCGCGATACACTTATCTTTACCAGATCCGTCCGGGTGTAACCTCATATGCCACGCTGTACAACGGCTATACGGACACAATGGAAAAGATGTTGCGTCGTCTGGAGTACGACCTTTACTATTTAGGACACCGTTCGTGGCTGTTCGACTTCAAGATTCTGCTCAACACGTTCTGTTCCATCGTGTTTGGCAAGAAGTTCTGAAAATAAAGATGAAAAATAAAACTTACTATTTAATCGGATGGAAACTAAAAAAAGAATAGAGTTTATAGATTTGGCAAAAGGAGTATGTATTTTATTGGTCATAATGATGCATACAGATGTGAATGTTGATTTTCCGGGGCTGCGGGGAATGCGTATGCCTCTTTACTTTATTTTGTCAGGCTTGTTTTTCAAAGATTATGGAGGATTTCTCAATTTGCTGGTAAAGAAAGCCAATAAAATACTGATACCATTCCTGTTTTTCTATTTGGCCAGTTATAGCATTTTTTATTTGATAGGCTGGCTATCTCCCGATATTATTAAAAGCAAGGCAACCGGTATATCCGATTTATTCACACAACGTCAATTGTTTAATGGACCTATCTGGTTCTTACTTGCTTTGTTTTGAGCTAATTTGATGTTCTGTTTCATTTCGTTAAAGATAAAAAACGAGTGGCTACGGGGAGTCCTTGTTTTCGGAATAGGTGGAATCGGGGTATTGCTGGGTACATATCATCTATTCCTTCCTTGCTATATAGACAGTGCCATGAGTGCTTTGCCGTTTTTCTATTGCGGCTACCTTTTGAAAAAGACGCCTTTGCTTTACCCTAACATTTATGACAAATACAATGCCCTATGGATAGTATTGTTTTATGGAGTGGCTTTGTGCATAGCCCGATGGTTTGATGACCCATATATTCATTTTAGCACGAATAGTATAATCGGCAATTGGATTTTAGGTATCATACTATCTTTATCCGATGTAATGGCCGTCTTGTTTTTATGCAAAACCATCAAACACATACCCTTTGTCAGTTACTTTGGCAGATATTCTATTATCCCGCTTTGTACACATCATTTGGTTTATCTCCCTCTGAAATATATATTAATCAGATTTAATATTTCTGGGGGGGGGGGATTTTACCTATATTCACAATATTAATCTGTTGGGCTTGTATCCCTCTGTGTCTGAAACTTATTCCTTGGTTTATTGCCCAAAAAGATTTGCTACCCAATCCGATGCCGATTAGAACAAAATAGTAGATACAATCAATGCCATGGCTGTTAACCAATTGAAGGCGGGAGCTGCCTTATCCTATATAT
>ENA-UESH01001280-UESH01001280.1-human-gut-metagenome-genome-assembly--contig:-NODE-1280-length-18250-cov-4.236780_pt1 | contig 18250 bp, 13 predicted proteins | sample MGYA00243001_ERZ508002 | MGnify/ENA primary metagenome ERZ508002 (study PRJEB26167, sample SAMN06115447) | human gut metagenome | host: Homo sapiens | place: China:Anhui | collected 2015-08-07... | reverse complement strand
AAGGGGAACGGTTGACACACGAAGTGCAGCTGAAGGAGTTTTTCTTTCCGGCCCTTTTCGTGAAAAAGCAAGAAGGAGAAGCCCGCAGGCTTCTCCTTCTTGCAAAACAAACTGTAACTTCCGCTGTTTATGCTCAGAGCGTAAGCGGAGAGCATTTAAAATCAAACACTCAAAGATGCGTGCTGCTCCACGGCATCGGGGTTGGCATCGAAGATGGGCTTGAGCACATTGGCGATGAACTCCTCCACCTGCTGCGGTGCACGGCCCACAAAGTTCTCCGGCACAAGGCCCGCCACGATCTCCTCGCGGGTCAGGCCAAAGGCAGGGTCGGCGGCGATGCGGTCCACCATATCGTTGGGCAGGCCCTCTTCCTTGACCTGCTTGCCGGCGGCGATGGCGTGCTGGCGCAGACGCTCGTGCAGCTCCTGACGGTTGCCGCCCTTTTCCACAGCCTGCATCATGATGTTCTCGCTGGCCATGAAGGGCAGCTCTGCCATCAGACGGCTGCGCACCACCTTGGGATACACCACGATGCCGTCGGTGACGTTGAGCATGATGTTCAGGATAGCGTCGGTGGCAAGGAAGCCCTCAGCCATGGCGACACGCTTGTTGGCGCTGTCGTCCAGCGTGCGCTCAAACCACTGGGTGCCGGTGGTGAAGCTGGGGTTCAGCACATCTACCATCAGGTAGCGGCTCAGTGCGCAGATACGCTCACAGCGCATGGGGTTGCGCTTGTAAGGCATGGCGGAGGAACCGATCTGGTTCTTTTCAAACGGCTCTTCCATCTCCTTGAAGTTAGCCAGCAGACGCAGGTCGGTGGCAAACTTCATGCAGCTCTGGCCAATGCCGGCAAGGGCGTTCAGGATGAAGGCATCCACCTTGCGGCTGTAGGTCTGGCCGGACACGGGGATGACCGCTTCGGGCGCAAAGCCCATCTCCTTGGCGATGGAAGCATCCACGGCGCGGATCTTATCGGCATCGCCCTTGAACAGCTCCATAAAGGAAGCCTGCGTGCCGGTGGTACCCTTGACACCGCGCAGCTGCAGAACAGCAAGACGGTGGTCGATCTCCTGCAGGTCCATCACCAGCTCGTTGGCCCACAGGGTGGCGCGCTTGCCCACAGTGGTGGGCTGAGCGGGCTGGCAGTGAGTGTAGGCCATGCAGGGCATGTCCTTGTATTTCTCGGCGAAGCGGCCCAGCTTTGCCAACACACCGATCAGCTTTTTGCGCACCAGTTCCAGACCCTGACGCATCACGATGATGTCGGTGTTGTCGCCCACATAGCAGCTGGTGGCACCCAGATGGATGATGCCGGCAGCCTTGGGGCACTGCTGGCCGTAGGCGTACACATGGCTCATCACGTCGTGGCGCACCAGCTTTTCGCGCTCGATGGCCACTTCATAGTTGATATCGTCCACATGGGCTTCCAGCTCAGCCACCATATCGGGGGTGATGTTGGTCAGGCCCTGCTCCATTTCGGCCCGGGCCAGCGCCACCCACAGGCGGCGCCATGTGCGGAACTTGTTGTCGTCCGAGAAGATATACTGCATCTCGTCCGAGGAATAGCGGGTGGAAAAGGGGCTGATATAACGATCATGCTGAGACATTGATTGTTTCCTCCTGAAAGTGACTCCCTCAGTCGCCTTCCGGCGACAGCTCCCTCGGGGAGGGGGCCTTTCAGCCACCCTCTCCGAGGGAGGTGGCATCGCATCAGCGATGACGGAAGGAGTTTTTCTCTATTCTACCATCAAATCTTGAAATAGTCCACGCCGCCCTCAAAGATCGGCTGATATTTGTCACCGGTAACGTTCTTGTACAGGTACTCGCCGCTGCGCTCCGAGTGGCCCATCTTGCCGAACACACGACCATCCGGGCTGGTGATGCCTTCGATCGCCAGCACAGAGCCGTTGGGGTTATAGCTCTGATCCATGGTGGGATTGCCCTCGATGTCCACATACTGGGTGGCGATCTGGCCATTCTTCATGAGGGTGTCCAGCACCTCCTGCGGAGCCACGAAGCGGCCCTCGCCGTGGCTGATGGCAACGGTGAACTGTTCGCCCACCTCGCACTTGGACAGCCACGGGCTGCCGGTGGATGCAATACGGGTGCGCACCAGCATGCTCTGGTGGCGGCCGATGGTGTTGAAGGTCAGGGTGGGGTCATAGGGAGTGATGGGGCGGATATCGCCGTAGGGGACCAGACCCAGCTTGATGAGAGCCTGGAAGCCGTTGCAGATGCCCAGCATCAGGCCATCGCGCTGCTGCAGCAGACGGCGCACTGCCTCGGTGACTTCCGGGTTGCGGAAGAAGGATGCAATGAACTTTGCACTGCCGTCCGGCTCGTCGCCGCCGGAGAAGCCGCCGGGCAGCATGACGATCTGGCTGTTATCGATGGCCTTGACCAGTGCCTTGCAGCTCTCGGCCACGTCGGCGGGGGTCAGGTTGCGGATGACCAGGATCTCCGGGTCGGCACCGGCGCGGGCAAAGGCCTTGGCGGTGTCGTACTCGCAGTTGGTGCCCGGGAACACCGGAATGATGACCTTGGGCTTTGCCACGCCGATCTTGGGTGCGGCGGGTGCGGTCAGGCTGCCGTTGATCTTTTCCACAGTGGGGCCTGCCTTGCGGTAGGGGTACACCGGCTCCAGCTTGCCTTCCCAGATCTCCTGCAGCTGGGCCATATCCAGCTTTTCGCCGCAGGCTTCAAAGACGTATTCCTTGGTGGTCTCGCCCAGGATCTCACCGGCGGGCGAATCGGACACCATTTCCAGAACGATGGAGCCATACATGGGCTGGAACATCTCATGGGTGGTCTTATCCGCACGCATTTTGAAGCCGATGTGGTTGCCAAGGCCCATCTTGAACAGAGCCTCGGCAATGCCGCCGTAGCCCACAGAGCAGGCAGATGCCACCATGCCCTCTTCGATCATGTCCTCCACGATCTTGTAGTTGGCCTTCAGTGAGAAGAAGTTGGGGCAGCCGGTCTCGGGGTCGATGATGGGCCGTACCAGCACCACCGTGCTCTCCGGCTTCTTGAATTCGGTGGAGACCACCTTGTTTGCCTTGCCGATGGCGGTTGCAAAGGAGACCAGCGTGGGAGGCACATCCAGCTTTTCAAAGGAGCCGGACATACTGTCCTTGCCGCCGATGGATGCAATGCCCAGACCCATCTGAGCATCCAGTGCACCCAGCAGAGCGGCCAGCGGCTTGCCCCAGCGCTCCGGGGCGGTGCCCAGACGCTCGAAATATTCCTGGAAGGTGAGGTAAGCATCCTCATAGCGGAAGCCGGAGGCCACCAGCTTGGTAACGCTCTCGATGACAGCCATCTGAGCGCCCTTGTACTGGTCTGCGCTCATCAGGAAGGGGTTGAAGCCCCATGCCATGCCGGAGCAGGTGCTGGTCTCGCCGTCCACCGGCAGCTTTGCCACCATGGCGTTCTGCGGGGTCAGCTGATAGGCACCGCCAAAGGGCATGAGCACGGTGGCGGCACCAATGGTGGAGTCGAACCGCTCAGACAGGCCCTTCTTGCTGCAGACGTTCAAATCGCCCACCATGTTCTTCATCTTCTGGCTGAAGGTGAGGCCCTCCCACTGGGGCTGCCAGACCGTGGCCTTTTCCACATGGACCTTCTGGTGCTTCTCGGCACCGTTGGAGTTCAGGAACTCGCGGCTGATGTTCACAATGGACATGCCGTTCCACACCATGTTCAGGCGGGGCTCAGCCGTCACCTTTGCCACCGGAGTGGCCTCAAGGTTCTCTTCGTTGGCGAGAGCAATGAACTTGTCCACGTCCTCGGGGGCCAGCGCCACAGCCATGCGCTCCTGACTCTCGCTGATGGCCAGCTCGGTTCCGTCCAGACCCTCGTACTTCTTGGTGACCTTGTTCAGGTCGATATACAGGCCGTCGGCCAGCTCACCGATGGCAACGGACACACCGCCTGCGCCAAAGTCGTTGCAGCGCTTGATCATCCTGCAGGCATCCTCGCGGCGGAACAGGCGCTGCAGCTTGCGCTCGATGGGAGCATTGCCCTTCTGCACCTCGGCACCGCAGTGCTCAAGGCTGTCCAGCTTGTGGGCCTTGGAGGAGCCGGTAGCACCGCCCACACCATCACGGCCGGTGCGGCCGCCCAGCAGAACGATGACATCGCCGGGGGCGGGGCACTCGCGGCGGACGTGGGAAGCGGGGGTAGCGCCTACAACGGCGCCGATCTCCATGCGCTTTGCCACGTAGCCGGGGTGATAGATCTCGTCCACCTGACCGGTAGCAAGGCCGATCTGGTTGCCGTAGGAGGAATAGCCTGCGGCAGCAGTGGTCACCAGCTTGCGCTGGGGCAGCTTTCCGGGCAGCGTCTCGCTGACCGGCTTGAGCGGGTCGCCTGCGCCGGTGACGCGCATGGCCTGATAGACGTAGCTGCGGCCGGACAGCGGGTCACGGATGGCACCGCCGATGCAGGTAGCTGCACCGCCGAAGGGCTCGATCTCGGTGGGGTGGTTGTGGGTCTCGTTCTTGAACAGGAACAGCCAGTCCTCGTCCTTGCCGTTCACATCGCACTTGATCTTGACGGTGCAGGCGTTGATCTCGTCGGACTCGTCCAGATTTTTCAGGATGCCCTGCTTCTTCAGCTCCTTGGCGCCGATGGTGGCAAGGTCCATCATGCAGCGGGGCTTGTTCTCGCGGCCCAAATCGGCGCGCATGGCCATGTAGCGGTCAAAGGCCATCTGCACCACGGCATCGTCGATCTGCACATCGTCCAGAATGGTGCCGAAGGTGGTGTGGCGGCAGTGATCGGACCAGTAGGTGTCGATCATCTTGATCTCGGTGATGGTGGGGTCGCGGTGCTCCGAGCGGAAATACTTCTGGCAGAACTCGATATCACCAAGGTCCATGGCAAGGCCGTTGTCCGCAATGAACTTTTTCAGCTGCTCTTCGTCCAGCTGGTTGAAGCCCTCCAGCACCTTGACCGGGGCGGGCACGGGGTACTCCATTTTCAGGGTCTGCTTGGTGTCCAGCGAAGCCTCGCGGGCCTCCACCGGGTTGATGACGTATTTCTTGATCTCGGCCACCTGCTCGTCGGTCAGGGCGCCTTCCAGCAGATAGACGCGGGCAGAGCGCACCAGCGGGCGCTCGCCCTGACTGATGAGCTGGATGCACTCAGCAGCGGAGTCGGCGCGCTGGTCGAACTGGCCGGGCAGATACTCCACTGCAAAGGACACGCCGTCGCTGGCGGGCAGCTCGGCATAGGTGTTATCCACCGGCGGCTCACTGAACACGGTGTTTGCACACTGGTTGAACAGTTCTTCGTCGATGCCTTCCACATCGTAACGGTTCAGCAGACGCAGACCGGACAGTTCCTTGATGCCCAGCAGGCTGGTGAGCTCATTTTTCAGGCCGGTGGCTTCCACATCAAAGACGGGCTTTTTTTCCACATAAATACGATAGACAATTGGGTAGGGTCCCCCTTTGTATTCTTTGAACCGACCCTCTCAGTCACGGCTCACGCCGTGCCAGCTCCCCCGAAAGGGGGAGCTTTTTCTGCTGACGGCAGGTGCTGCGTTCAACGGAAGGAGCATTTCTGCCCGCTTTCTCGCATAAAGCTCCCCCCTCGGGGGAGCTGTCGCCGTCAGGCGACTGAGAGGGTTTTCTTTCTTACTGTTTCTCTGCCAGCGCCTTCAGGGCTCGCAGGCCGATATCGCTGCGCTTGTGCAGCTTTTCAAAGCTGATCTTTTCTGCCGCCTCATAGGCATGGCTCAGCGCATTGGTCAGCCGCGGGCCGGTGGCGGTGACACCCAGCACACGGCCGCCGGCCGTGACAAGGGTGCCGTCCTCGGTGATGGCGGTGCCGGAGTGGTAGACCGTCACATTCTCCTCGCCGGGCAGCTGGCCGTCCACAAGGCCTGTGATGGGCTTGCCCTTCTCGTAAGCCACCGGGTAGCCGCCGGAAGCCAGAATGACGCAGGCGGCAGCACCGTCCGAGAACTTGACCTCCTCGTTTTCCAGCGTGCCGTTGGTGCAGGCCTGCATGATGTGCAGCAGGTCGCCTTCCAGCAGGGGCAGCACCACCTGCGTTTCGGGGTCACCAAAGCGGCAGTTGTACTCGATGACCTTCGGGCCGTCCGGGGTGAGCATCAGGCCGAAGTACAGGCAGCCCTTGAACGGGCAGCCCTCGGCGTTCATGGCCTTGATGGTGGGCAGGAAAATTTTCTCCATGCACTCAGCGGCCACTTCCGGGGTGTAGTAGGGGTTGGGAGCAATGGTGCCCATGCCGCCGGTGTTCAGGCCGGTGTCGTGGTCGTTGGCACGCTTGTGATCCATGCTGGACACCATGGGCTTGACCACCTTGCCGTCCGTAAAGCTCAGCACACTGACCTCAGGGCCGGTGAGGAATTCCTCCACCACCACATGGTTGCCGGATGCGCCGAATTTCTTATCCAGCATGATCTCCTTCACGCCGTCCGCAGCCTGCTGCTCGTTTTCGCAGATGAGCACGCCCTTGCCCAGTGCCAGACCGTCGGCCTTGATGACCACCGGATACTTGCCCTCGGCCTTGATGTACTCCATGACCTTGGCGGGGTCGTCAAAGGTCTCGTACTTTGCGGTGGGGATGCCGTACTTCTTCATCAGGTCCTTGGAGAACACCTTGGAGGCCTCGATGCGGGCAGCGGCCTTATCCGGGCCAAAGGCCGGGATGCCCACCGCTGCCAGCGCATCCACCATGCCCAGAGCCAGCGGATCGTCCTGCGCCACCACAACGTAATCGAACTTTTCTTCTACGGCAAAGCCCACCATGGTGTCCACATCGGTAGACCTGATGTTTTTGCACTTTGCGTCATAGCTGATGCCGCCGTTGCCGGGTGCGCACCAGATCTCGCCGCAGTCAGGGCTCTTTTTCAGTGCCTTGATGATGGCGTGCTCGCGGCCGCCGCCGCCGACAACCAGAATTTTTTTCTTCATAATTGCACCTTCTCTATGCATCGGCACGGCGGAAGTTTCTCTGAGGGCCGTCCACCGGGGTGGGACCCTGCCGCCGCAGGCCGCAGGGTGGGCGATGGAATGGCCCGATTCGTGTCCGAGGAGGAAGCTTCCGCTGTGCCGTACTATCAGTGATGGAACAGCCGCAGGCCGCAGAAGGCCATTGCGATGCCGTACTTGTTGCAGGTGTCAATGACCTGCTGGTCGCGGATGGAGCCGCCGGGCTGCACGATGGCGGTCACGCCGGAGCGGCGGGCACGCTCGATGTTGTCGCCGAAGGGGAAGAAGGCATCCGAGCCAAGGCACACGCCGGTCACTTTGCTCAGATATTCCTTCTTTTCCTCAGCGGTCAGCGGGGCGGGCTGCTCGGTAAAGGTCTCGGCCCACACATCGTCGCCAATCACATCCTCGGGCGTATCGCCGATGTAAACATCAATGGCGTTGTCACGGTTAGGCTTTGCCACATCGTCGCGGAAGGGCAGGTTGAGTACCTTATCCATGTGGCGCAGCTGCCAGTTGTCGGCCTTCTGGCCTGCCAGACGGGTGCAGTGGATGCGGCTCTGCTGGCCTGCGCCCACGCCGATGGTCTGACCATGATAGGTGTAGCACACGCTGTTGGACTGAGTATACTTCAGGGTGATGAGTGCAATGACCAGATCACGCTTCTGCTCTTCGGTCACATCCTTGTTCTCAGTGACCCAGTTGTTCAGCATGGTGTCGGCGTTGATGACCAGCTCGTTGCGGCCCTGCTCAAAGGTGATGCCGTACACCTGCTTGTGCTCGATGGGAGCGGGCTTGTAGGCCGGGTCGATGGCGACTACATTGTAGTTGCCCTTTTTCTTGCCGGACAGGATAGCCAGTGCCTCCGGCTCGTAGCCCGGGGCGATGATGCCGTCGGACACCTCGTGCTGGATCAGCTTTGCAGTGGGCACATCGCAGATGTCCGAAAGGGCGATCCAGTCGCCAAAGGAGGACATGCGGTCCGCACCGCGTGCACGGGCATAGGCATTTGCCAGCGGCGACAGCTCCATATCCGGGGCAATGTGGTACATCTTGCGTTCCACATCGGTCAGGGGCAGGCCCAGCGCTGCGCCCGCCGGGGAAACGTGCTTGAAGGAAGCTGCTGCGGGCAGACCACAGGCAGCTTTCAGCTCCTTGACCAGCTGGATGGAGTTGAGCGCGTCCAGAAAATTGATGTAGCCGGGCTTGCCGTTCAGCACAGTGACCGGCAGGTCAGAGCCATCTTCCATATAAATGCGGCTGGGCTTCTGGTTGGGGTTGCAGCCGTACTTCAGTGCCAGTTCGTTCATTGGTGCATCCTCCTTATTTCTCTATTGTTTTAGTCCTGTTTTTCCTCTGCGTCAAGCTTTTTGAGCAGTTCCAGCTCTTCGGGCAGCAGCTCCGGCTCCTCGGGGTCGTCCAGATCGCTGCACACGGCATCGTACTTGTTAAAGATCATGTCGCCGGTCTCGCCGGAGTCCAGATCAATGACCCGGGCAAACAGGCTCACCTTGTTGTCCGGGTTCAGGCTGCTCCACAGACCCTGTGCAAAATCGCCGATGGTGCGGGGGCAGGCAAAGCGCAGCGGCTCACCCTCAAAGCTGGGAATGGGATTTCCGTTGTGCTTGTAGGTGCTGATGAAATGGCCCTCGCCTGCAACGGGCTGGGGGTAATCAAAGAAATAGCGCTGCACGCTGTCGCCATTGCCGTCCGCAGACTTGAGAATGCTCATCTGATAGCTGCCGTCGGCGTACACCACAGCGGAGATGCGGGGGGTGTAGTTGGGGCCGTCCGGCTCAAAGGTGCGGGTGCGCAGGGCATCGGCAAAGCTCTTGCCCTGACTCATCAGGTCATAAATGGTATCGGTCTGGTCGCCGTTGGTCACGATATGGGTCTTGCCCAGCGTCAGCACCGGATTGTAAATAATAAGGCTGGGGTCCTCCAGCTTCGCGGGGTCCGCTGCGATGGTGCAGATGCCGCCGCGCTCGGGCACGGGGTCAAACACGCGGTTGCGGCTGTTCTCGCTGCGGCCCATGATAAAGTAGCCAATGAACATCTGGCGGCCATCCGGAGCCATTGCCACAGCAATGCCGCGGCCGGGATACTCGTTGGATGTCAGATACTCGTTCAGGTTGATCTTTTCCATGTCAAATTCTCCTATTACGGAACTCCCCCAGTCGCCTGCGGCGACAGCCCCCTCGGAGAGGGAGCCTTGCCTCCCTCCTTGAGGGAGGTGGCACGCCGTCAGGCGTGACGGAAGGAGTTTTCACTCGATTTCTCCGCTGCACACCATAGCCACGGCCTTGGGCAGCAGCTTCCACTCGGCCTGCTCCATCACACGCTTCTGCAGCACCTCGGGGGTGTCGCCGGGCAGGATGTCCACGGCCTTCTGCAGCAGGATGGGCCCGCCGTCGCACTCTTCGTTCACGAAGTGGACGGTGGCACCGGTCACCTTACAGCCCCGGGCCAGAGCCGCTTCGTGCGGACGCAGACCGTACATGCCGGGCCCGCAGAAAGACGGGATGAGTGCCGGGTGCACATTCAGGATGCGGCGGGGATACGCTTCAATGACACTGGGCCCCAGCACGGACAGAAAGCCTGCCAGTACCACCAGATCGATGTTGTGGTCTTTCAACGTTTTCAGCAGAGCTGCGTCAAAATCCTCACTACTGGCGTAATCCTTGCGGCGCACCACGCAGCCTTCCACACCGGCCTTTGCGGCCCGTTCCAGCGCATAGACACCGGGCTTGGAGGCCACCACAAGGGTGATCCTGCCGTTGGGGTTCTCGCCCCGGGCTTCGCTGTCCAGCAGAGCCTGCAGGTTGGTGCCGCCGCCGGAGACTAAAACTGCAATGTTCAGCACAGCTCCACGCCCTCACCTTCTGCAATAACGCCCAGACGGTAAGCTTCCGGCTCGCCATTTGCGTGCAGGATGTCCAGTGCCTTGTCGGCCTGCTCTGCGGGGACGGTGAGCACCATGCCAACGCCCATGTTGAAGGTGTTGAACATATCGTGCTCGGAGATATTGCCGGTCTTCTGCATCAGCTGGAACAGAGCCGGGGTGCGGACATCTGCCTTGTTGATGCGTGCGCAGCAGCCCTTTTTCAGGCTGCGGGGGATGTTCTCGTAGAAGCCGCCGCCGGTGATGTGGGAAATGCCCTTCACATCCACCTCTTCCAGCACCTTGAGCACAGGCTTGACGTAGATCTTGGTGGGAGCCAGCAGGGCCTCGCCCAGCGTCTTGCCGCCCAGCTCTGCAGGGGCAGTGTGCAGCACATCGGGATTTGCGTCAATGTCAAAGATCTTGCGCACCAGCGAGAAACCGTTGGAGTGCACACCGGTGGAAGGCAGAGCAAGGATCACATCACCGGCTGCCATGGTCTCATTGCTCAGGATCTTTTCCTTATCCACGACACCCACGGTGAAACCGGCCAGATCGTACTCCTCCTCCGGCATCATGCCCGGGTGCTCGGCAGTCTCGCCGCCCACCAGAGAGCAGTCGGCCTGCACGCAGCCCTCGGCCACGCCCTTGACGATCTCTGCGATCTTCTCGGGAATGTTGCGGCCGCAGGCGATGTAATCCAGGAACACCAGCGGCTTTGCGCCGGCGCAGATGACATCGTTCACGCACATAGCCACGCAGTCGATGCCGATGGTATCATGCTTGTCCATGATCATGGCAATTTTCAGCTTGGTGCCCACGCCGTCGGTGCCGGAGATCAGCACCGGGTGCTTGTAGCCGGTGCAGTCCAGCTCAAACAGGCCACCAAAGCCGCCCAGACCGCCAATGCAGTGCTCGTTCATGGTGCGGGCCACATACTGCTTCATCAGTTCAACAGAACGATAACCGGCGGTGATATCCACACCGGCGGCTGCATAGCTTTCAGAATAGCTTTTTTCCATGGTCTTACTCTCCTAACTTTTTCTCGTCCTTGGGACGGTCGTTCAGGTGGCGTTCGTGAATATCGGTGGAAAGCACCTCGTCCGGCTTCACGGCATATTCGCCGGTAAAGCAGGCGGTGCAGAATCCGCATTTTGCGTTCTTTGCAAGCTGGACAACATGCTCAGTGGAAAGGTAGCCCAGCGTATCGGCCCCGATCACTTCATTGATCTGCTCGACCGTGCGGCCGGTGGCCACCAGCAGTTTCTGATCCGGGATGTCAGTGCCGAAGTAGCAGGGGTACTTGAACGGCGGTGCCGACACCATAAAGTGCACCTCGGTGGCACCGGCATCCCGCAGCAGCTTGATGATGCGGGCAGATGTGGTACCGCGCACGATGGAGTCATCCACCAGCACCACGCGCTTGCCCTTGACCGTGCTGGAAACGACGTTCAGCTTGATGCGCACGCTGTTCTCGCGCTGCTTCTGGCTGCCCTGAATGAAGGTGCGGCCGATGTACTTATTCTTAATAAAGCCGATGCCATAGGGGATGCCGCTCTCCTGCGAGTAGCCGAGAGCTGCATCCAGACCGGAATCCGGCACGCCGATGACCACGTCCGCTTCCACGGGGTGTTCCTGTGCAAGGAACCGGCCGGCCTGCTTGCGGGCCTCGTGCACCGAGCTGCCCTCGATGATGCTGTCCGGGCGGGAGAAATAGATGAACTCGAACACGCACATCTGGGTGTCCGGTCGGCCGCAATGATCCTTGATGCTGCGCAGCTCACCGGTTTTTGCGTCTGCCACCACGATCTCGCCGGGCTCCACGTCCCGCAGCAGGGTGGCACCGGCAGCGTCCAGTGCACAGCTCTCGCTGGCAAACACGTAGCCGCCGCCGGGCAGCGTGCCGATGCACAGGGGCCGGTAGCCGCGGGGGTCGCGCACGGCGATCAGCTTGGTGGCCGACATGATCACCAGACTGTAGGCACCCTCCAGCACATCCATCGTCTTGCTGATGGCGGTCTCGATGCTGCCCATGCGCAGGCGGTTGCGGGTGATCAGGTAACAGATCACCTCGGTATCGGAGGAGCCGTGGAAGATGGCACCTTCATTTTCCAGCTGGCGGCGCAGCTCGATGGCGTTGGTCAGGTTGCCGTTGTGGCACAGTGCCATGGTGCCGCGGCCATGGCGCACGATCATGGGCTGTGCGTTGGCCCGCACGCGGCTGCCAGCAGTGGCATAGCGCACATGGCCGGTCGCCATATGAGCGGTGGGCCTGGAAATGCTTGCCAGCACCGCCGGGGTGAACACCTCGTTCACAAGGCCGAGGTCGCGGTGGCCGTTGATCACGCCATCATCGTTCACGGCGATGCCGCAGCTCTCCTGACCACGGTGCTGCAGGGCATACAGAGCCGAGTAGGCCGCAGCGGCCACATCCTCGGTACCGGCACGGTCGTAAATGCCGAAAACGCCGCATTCTTCGTGCAGCGGATATGCAAAATCAGACATTGGTTCTCCTTTTTCGCTCTGAAACCCTCTCAGTCATTGCTCCGCAATGCCAGCTCCCCCGAGGGGGGAGCTTTTATACCGCTTTCCCGTCAGATGGCGTAAGACCTCGCCCTTCGGGAGAGGTGGCACACCGCAGGCGTGACGGAGAGGGTCCGCGTCTTACAGCTCGTTCAGTTCGTTCTGCAATTTTTCCTCTTTGGCAGCGATCTGTGCGGCCATGGCGGTGCGCTCTGCTGCCAGCTTTTCGGCCAGAGCGTCGTCGCTCAAAGCCAGAATTTCCGCAGCCAGCCATGCGGCGTTCTTGGCACCGTTCAGAGCCACCGTTGCCACCGGGATGCCGCTGGGCATCTGCACCGTGGCAAGCAGGGCATCCATGCCGTCCATGGCACCGCCCTTCATGGGAATGCCGATCACCGGCAGGGTGGTGTTGGCAGCAAAGGCACCCGCCAGATGTGCTGCCATGCCTGCTGCGCACAGGATCACGCCGAAGCCGTTGGCACGGGCGCTTTTGGCAAACTCCGCTGCCCCGGCAGGGGTGCGGTGTGCCGAAAGGATGTGCGCCTCAAAAGGGATGTCCAGCGCTTTCAGCTGGGCACATGCGCCCTTTACCACCGGCCAATCGCTGTCAGAACCCATGATCACAGCCACTTTACGAACCATATCCAAACCTCTCTTTCTCAACCGACAAACAAAAAAGGCTGCGGTACACGCGTACCACGGCCTTTAATTCTGCGTATGCTCTCCCGACGCTTTGCACAAAGTTGCACGATGCCCCTGACATGCCCGAATGTTGTTTCGACCCATGAGACCCGGCAGCATCTTCATCATTGAAGTTCTCCTCCGCAGTTCCTTGTGCTTGCGTTTTCAGGCGGCGGAAAAGCCCTTTCTGCGGGCCGCCGTCCCTGTACTACATACAGTTTACGGCAAAAAAACATCTTTGAAAAGAGTGTTCCCACAAATTCTACCTTGTGTTTTCATGCCGTCAAAAAACTTTCAAAAGTTTTGTGCAGTTTCGACATTGTTTTTCTTTTTAAGTATGACTTATAGTTTAAGTATATTTTATGTAAATAGGATGCGTTACCTTTTTGTACAATAGACGGACTTTTTTAAAAAATAATTTTTGCTGTAATTGCCCGTGCAGCACGGATGAGGTCCGCCGGGGCACAGCACACCTGCGTGCCGATGCGCCCGCCGGAGACATAGACCTTCTCCTGCGTCAGCACGCTCTCATCGAACACAGTCTTATACTGCTTTTTCATGCCTACCGGGCTGCAGCCACCGCGCACATAGCCGGTGACCTTGTTGATATCGGCCACATGGATCATGGCAACGCTTTTTTCGCCCACACTGCGGGCAGCGGCTTTCAGATCCAGCTCTGCTGCCACCGGAATGACGAACACAAAATAGTTTTTGCTATTGCCCTGCGTCACCAGCGTCTTATACACGCAGGCAGGGTCTTCGCCCATGCTGGCCGCCACGGTCACGCCGTCCACAGCCACGCCCTCTTCGTGGGCGTACTCGTGGGCGGTGTAGGGCACCTTCTCGCGCTCCAGAATGCGCATGGCATTGGTTTTTGCTTCTTTTCCCATCTCTGATATCCCCTTTGCTTGTATTGAACCCTCTCAGGCCGCTTCGCGTCCAGCTCCCCCAAAAGGGGGAGCTTATGCGCGGTAACTGGCAGATCCTCTTTCACCGTGAAGTAATGCCCCATAGAAAGCAGTAAAAAGCTCGCCCTTCGGGAGCAACAACAACGACCGCCGCCAGTGGCGGATACAGGAAGTTGTTGTTGGGGCAGCGGCCAGCAAAGCACGAGTGCATTTTTGCACGAAGTGATTGCTGGGAGCCGCAACCCGGCAAGTGTCATTGCGCAGCAATGACTGAGAGGGTTCTTTTCTATTCTACCACTTTCTTCAAAAAAATTCAAAATTCTCTTGACTTCAGTTTCCTGAAGTGATATCATAGCGTCACACACTTCAGAACCCTGAAGTTTGACACTGCAAGCTGCGGCAAAGGAGCCGGTCTCCCTCGCCGTTTCACACGATAAGGCAAAGGAGACAAAACACTATGATCATCGTACTCAAACAGGACGCACCTGAGGTACAGGTACGCGAGTTCTGCCACGAACTGCAGGATATGGGCCTGCAGATCAACGATTCCAAGGGCAGTGAGAGCCACATTCTGGGCCTGATCGGCGACACCAAGGCCGTGGCCGAGAGCTGGGTGCTGGCAAACCCGGTGGTGGAGACCTGCCGCCGCGTGACCGAGCCTTATAAGAAGGCCAACCGCAAGTTCCACCCGGACGACAGCGTGATCGATGTGGACGGCGTAAAGATCGGCGGCGGAAACTTTGCGGTCATTGCAGGCCCCTGCAGCATTGAGAGCGAGGAGCAGATCACCTACTGCGCACAGCGCGTGAAGGCTGCGGGTGCTTCCCTGCTGCGCGGCGGCGCATTCAAGCCCCGCACCTCGCCCTACTCCTTTCAGGGTATGCGCAGCGAGGGCCTCGACCTGCTCAAGCTGGCACGCCGCGCCACCGGTGCTCCCATCGTGACCGAGATCATGAACACTGAGCACCTGCCCCTGTTCGAGAATGTAGACCTCATTCAGGTGGGTGCCCGCAACATGCAGAACTTTGAGCTGCTCAAGGCCGTCGGCCGTCAGAAGAAGCCGGTGCTGCTCAAGCGCGGCCTTGCCAATACGCTGGAAGAGTTCGTGATGAGCGCCGAGTACATCATGGCTGAGGGCAACGAGAACGTCATCCTCTGCGAGCGCGGCATCCGCACCTTTGAGACCAGCATGCGCAACACCCTCGACCTTGCCGGTGTGGTGATGCTGCACAAGATGACCCACCTGCCCGTTATTGTGGACCCCAGCCATGCCTGCGGCCACGCATGGATGGTGCCGGATCTGGCAAAGGCCGCTGTTGCTGCCGGTGCCGACGGCCTGATGATCGAAGTGCACAACAACCCCGCCAAGGCAAAGTGCGACGGTGCCCAGAGCCTGACCCCCGACCAGTTCGACGAGCTGATGCAGTTCATCGGCAAAGAGGTGGAGTTCTTCGGCAAGAAGCTGAACTGATGATTTGAAATATCCTCTGCGGAATTATTATTTTGTGTTTGCAACGAGGAAGATCCTGCGGGATCTTCCTCGTTGCTTTTTCACACTGCATCTTCCGGTTCTGCCCCTTTTCCTGTGAAAAAAACAACCCCGGGGCGCTTGCGGTCACCCCGGGGCTTGTTACAAGAATGATCTACTTTTTCAGGAGATCAGGCTCTCTTCCTTGGCCTTATCCCAGACAAGGCAGGTTTGGAGCTTGGTCACATAGCGATAGGGGCGGAACTCGTTTTCCTTCACATCGTCCATCAGACCCTGCTCTTCCATCCAGCTGGCAGCCTGCCGCAGATGAAGGTCGGCGTCATCGATGTCGCTGAAGCTCTTCACCGTCTGCGGTTCCGGGCAGCCGGCCTTTTCCCAGATCAGGGTCGCCAGACCGGCGCGGTTGGAGGGCATGGGGACACCGGGCATATTCAGCACGCGATAGATGCCGGTTCCGGTTTCGTAAATGCTCCACACGGCTGCACCGGTCAGCGCAACAGCCGCAATGCCGGTCACCACATCGCTGCTGCCGCCGCCGGGATTGACAGGGCCAACATTTCCACCCTGATACAGCGCTTCGACGGTCACGTTGCAACCGGGCATCTTAAAGTGTGCGGTCTGATCATCGCCCAGATCCAGCGCTTTGCCATCGTCACGCACGGCGCTCCAGCCGAGGAACTCTGCGCCCTCCGGGATGTCTGCCGTCACGGTCACGAGGGTGTTTTCCGGCACAACGGTGGCAGTATCCAGCTCCTGCTCCCCGGCACCGAGGTCAGCGGTTGCCTTCGCATTTACAGCGTTGACGGTTTTGCCGTTGGCATCTGCCAGATAGCGGTATTCCTTGCCATCATCGCCGCGCTTATATCCGATGATGTATCTGGGATCCACGCTGACGAGTTTCAGCTTGTTCTGATAGCTGAGATCCTCGTTTTCCAGCGTGATATGACGGCCGCGGCCTGGATCGTCGGTCAGGATCGTTGCCGTACCGGTAAAGGTCTTTTTGATGTTGATCTTCTGGCCATCGCCCAGATGGATATCGTTGGTGTTGTTCTCAAAGGTCGCCTGCGTCAGGGTCACTCCGGAGCTGCCAAGATCCTTCAGAAGGATGCCGTCTTGTCCGCCCTTGATGGTGCCGCCGTTGATCCACGTATCGCCGAAATTGCCGGTGCAGTCAATGACCGTGCCTTCCGCATTCGAGGTAGCCACCGTGCCGCCGTTCATGCGCAGGCTGCCGCGGTTTTTGATGGTGCAGTCGGCATCCGAGGTAATGGTGCCGCCGTTGATCTCCACACGGCCCCAGCTGTTTTGGATGCAGCTGGCACCCTCAGACGCAAAGGTGCCTTCTGTTGTGGTGCCCTTGTTAATGGTCAGGTTTGCATAGCTGTTGACAAAGCAGCTTTTGGTACCGGTGGTATTGAAGTTGCCGCCATTGACGACTACCGTAGAATTTGAAACCGAAAGCACTGCTTCTGTGGAAGTTGCTGTAACGTCATTCAACGTCACGCTGCCCCCCGGACAAGCAAATATTGCAGGATAACCCGTAGAGTTGCTGAACGTATATCGGCCTCTATTCACAGTCACATTGCTGGAGCCACCAGCCACAATAAAGTAAGTACCTGTCTCCACTTCCGCATCATTTACAGTAAGCGCGCCTGAACCTATCATGAACGGATGAAAACTGCTTGCCTTAAACATACCATTTGAGACCGTTACATCTGCTGTCGGGTTGTATATATACATAAAGTGCTTTTTAGCTGTGCCATCAAATTCATGGCCGCCCATCTCAACGTTTACAACACCGGCGTTTGTTACATCGATGAAGGGATCCGCATATGTAGGCTTTATATTTCCCTTAATGGTAATATTCACCGTCTCCGTTATATCGGTCAGATTGATCGTAATATTACCAGCGTAATTTCCCCCGGGGATCTCGTAATTGCCGCCTTTATCGATGGTAATGCTTTTCGTAGGAGTCAGCTCAATTGCTGCATTTTCCTGCGCAGTTACGCCATTTTCAGGCGTACCCCCCCCCCAGAGCAAGTGCATTGACCGGAAGGACAGATGTCATCATGCATGCCGCAAGCACTGCACTGATGAACCGCATCTTCTGTTTTTTCATCCTCAAAACCTCTGCTTTCTGTTAAATTTCTGAGACTTATGTCTCGCATTTTTAGTATAGCACCTCTATTTTCTGCATACAATCTTCACCTGCACTGAAATTTGCCTTGTAATTTCTTCTAATTTTTGTTGCCTTTGCTCGAAATTCTCTGAAACTTTTCCCGGTAGTACCGGAACCGTCCCCGGCATTCCATTTTTTGCGTATTTGTGTTATACTATAGTGTATTTACAATCCATCCTGAAATGAGGCTTTTTTATGAAAGCACATATCGCACGCAACCAGAACGCCGGTGTCCCGCTGGTTCTGGGCTGGAACCTTTCCCCCGCCGACCGCGGCAAGCTGGAAGGCATGGCTCCTGCTTTTGGCATGAAGCTGCTGCTCGTCTCCCCTGCCGATGCGGGCAAGACCGTGGCCCAGCTGCTGGGCGAGGTGGAGACCAGGGCCGCCCGCACGCTGGTGCTGGAACCGGGTGACTACCCGCCGGCAGTGGTTCTGGCCAACTTTAAGGAGAAGGATGTGGACACCCTGCTGGATCTGATGAAGCAGGCACAGGTCACCGTGCCGCTCAAGGCTCTTGTCACCCCCTCCAACCGCAGCTGGGTGTTCGGCGATCTGCTGGCCCACCTGCAGGAGGAGCACGCCGCCTTTACCGCCGCAAAGGAGAACCACACCGTATGAAGACCC
>ENA-UESH01001274-UESH01001274.1-human-gut-metagenome-genome-assembly--contig:-NODE-1274-length-18293-cov-62.445103_pt1 | contig 18293 bp, 29 predicted proteins | sample MGYA00243001_ERZ508002 | MGnify/ENA primary metagenome ERZ508002 (study PRJEB26167, sample SAMN06115447) | human gut metagenome | host: Homo sapiens | place: China:Anhui | collected 2015-08-07... | reverse complement strand
GACCCATACTCGCAAGCCTCATTCATACTGCCACGCGATTTGGCCGTTGACAATCGGCGTGGTTTCTGCCGCAAACAACGCTTCGCCGCGTGCCATGTAGGACGTGTAGTTCGTGTCCTCCTCCGTGACGGCTGTAATTCTGCCGATCTTGTCGTTGATCGTTTTCTCGTCCGGACTGATCTGCTTTGGGAATAAATCAAGCATATGCCGTCCTCCTTACATCAAGATATACGCGCACGGCAGATCGAGCGTCGGGACAGTCTGGCAGGAAAAGGTAATGCCCTCTTCATTCGCACTGTAGACCTTGACGCCGCACTTCGCCGCTTCCTGCCACTGCGCGAGCGTCGCAGAGGTGTCAAGTCCGACCGCATCGTTGCGCCCCGCGCCGATTTTGATCGCAACGGTCTGCTTGTTCTCCGCCCATCCCGCAGCTGCCAGAACGAATGTCGCGCCCTGCGATTTTTCCGCCTTGCCTGCGATCTTAGAGATCTCTGCGTCGCGGGTGACGTTCGCTGCGTTGATGGAAGAGATCGCAGCCGTGTTTTCGCTCGTTGCAGCTACGTTCTGCGTGACGATCTTGGCCAGGGCCGCAACGTCCGCAGACGCGCTGCCGCCGGACGAAATAGCGTCCTGCACCTGTTTTGTCAGCTTTTCCATGCCGACCGTGTTGTTCGGGATGGAACCGGCGGAAATGCCCGCAAGCTGCGCCTGCACGTTTTCAATCGCCGCCTGAATGGTGGCGGCATTGACCGCAGCCGTCGGCGTGAACGGCAGATTCGAGGCGATCAGGGCCGGGATAAGGACGGTGTTGATATAAACTTGCAGGGCAAGCCCGCCCTCGTCAAACTTGGCTTTCAGCTGCGCAGCCGAAAGACCGCCGACGTCGTTCGGATAATCGTCCAGCTTCTGAATGATACTGAGATCAGTATCCAGTTTCGGAATGCTCACTTATGCCACCCCCGTTTTGTTGAGCGCCCTTTGAAGTTCCCCGTAGCCGCTGCCGCCGTTGACCGGGATCTGCCCGGCCTGCGGCGTCTCCGGTACGAGATTCCCGCTTGTCGCGCCCTGATTCATCTGCGACATGGCCTGATTGCCTTTCAGCTTGTCGATCAGCTCCTGCCGCTTGGAAACATAGCCCTCCGGAATCCGTTCCAGATAATCTACCAGCTCGATCTTGCCCTGCATGAGCAGATTGTCGAGCGTCTGCACCGTCGTGATCTCAGACCAGTACGCCGACGCGCCGACGTCAAGCTTCAGCGAAAGCGGGATCTTGTTCAGAATCTCAAAGTCAAACGGCGTATTGAAGTCCTGTTCCGGCAGGGTCATGCCGAGCGGCTGAGAATTCAGCTGGTCTTTTGTCAGCATCTTCACCTGAACATACCGCGTACCGTAGTACACGCGCATATGGTCAAGATAAATGCGCCCCAAGTCCTCAATGGATTCATACATATTCAGCTTGACCAGCTCCAGCGGCGCATTCGACGCACGCTGCAAGGCAACAATAGCCGATGTGTTGTCCGGTCGCGTGTCACCGAGTGCGGCGTCGGAAGCGCCCATGAAATTCTGCGTGTAGTTAATGGCCGAGTCGATGAACTGCGATACCTGCGGACTGATCGTCGCCGGGTCAAGGATCTTCGCGACGTTATTGACGTCGCCGCCGTTAATGCCGATGGCCGCGCCAACACGGCTGTCCCAGCGCGGGCCAACGCGTGTTTTGTCGTAGACGATCTTCGGGAACGCCGTTGTCATAAGGGACAGCATAGACATTGCAAACAGCTTATTGACGAAGATCTGATTCGGGATCAGCTCTGCGATCAGCGCCTGTCCGTGGTAGCAGTCCTGCACATAGTCCCACGGCATCCATGTAATCGGGTAAAGCTTCAGTTCCGTGTCCTTCTCCGGCTCTACCTCTACGTCCTTCGTACACTGATAGCTGTGGATCGTCCCGGTGTCTTCGTCCTTCCAGAGATATACAATGAGGGTGCAAAGCTTGTCCTGCAATGTGTCCATCTGGTTGTTGAAGTCTTCGGTATCAGGCCGGATCCGGTCGAGATCGTCCTTTTTGGCCCCGTTGCGTTTGGCCATGCGGCGTACTTCTTCCACCATCAGGCGGCGCGGGATGATGATATACGGCTGCGTCTGCACGCGCCGGTCGTTCGGATTGCCGAAGATCACGCGCGTATTCTCGATGATCTCCGTGACGATATCGCCCTTAGCCTCCTGCCCGGTCTCGATATCGGGGTCGAAGTATGTATACGTCGCACCGTCGCCGTCTACCGCCGCATTGCGCATAAACTGGCGCGTCAGCGTCACGACCTTGTTCCGCTCAAAAATAGCCGCAAACTGCTTATTCATAACGTCGGCGACCTTCTCAAGATCGCCGAGCGAATACATACTTGTCGAGCCGAGCGGGGAGGCCTGCATGGACAGGTTGTCGCTGGAGATCGTCGCGATCTGAAACAACGCCACGCGCTTTAAAAAGTTGAAAACCGGCGTCGGCAGGCCGTTGCTTTCCACGCCCTCCCACTGCTTGCCGATAAAGAAGTTTTCGTTTTTCTGCACCGTGTCGTACAAATTCAGCTGCGTGTTGACCTGTACGCCCCGGTCATATCTGCGGTACGCCTTTTCCGGCGTCATTTTCTCTTTCATTCTCTGTCACCCTGCGGATGGCCGTCATAGCCCAGAATATTGTTCATGCCGTCCATCATACGCTTCATCTGCTCCTGCATCCGGCGTTCTTCCTCGGCCAGCGCCGAGTCCGTCGCCCCAAGCGCGGACTCCGTCGCTTCCGGCTCCCGCTCCTTCTGCTGCGGCGCGGTGCCGCGCGTGACGAGCACATAGCCGAGAATACAGACCGCGATCTGGCAGCCCAAAATCAGCAGCTGCAAAACCAGTCCAAGAATCGTTTCCATAGCACCCTCCTATTTCACATTTCCTGTGTAGCGGACCTTCTGGTCGATGCCGAGCACGGTCACGTCGCCGAAGGTCGAACCGCTTGTAATGACGATCTTGTAATAGACGAACTTCTTCACCTTCAGCTTGATCCGCTCGATCTGCGGCGCGCGGTTCGTCAGGAACGACCAGTGAATGAAATTCACATGATCGAAGCCGGACAGGTTCGAGGAAACCTCTTTCTCCGCGTAATCGCTCTTTTTGTCGGAGCGGGCTGAGATCAGGATCCGCGCATTCGTCGCGGGCTTCATCGACACCCAGATAATAGAGCTGGTTTTCCGCTTGAAATCCGCATTGAAGGACATATTCCCGGATTCGTACCGGGATTGGATCGGTACTTCGTCGTCAGCTGTGTGTATATGGTCGAAGTCGACCAGCCGCCCGTCAGAGAAGCCGAGATACATTGCCATGCCGTCCGCGCAGCCGCACACCGCCGGAAGCCCGGTAAACATATACCATGTATTGTTTTCGTAGTTGTTGACGAGCACAGTCCCCTCCGCGTCGTTCAGGAACACAAAGTACTCGTGTGTCATGTTGTTGTCGAACGTGAAGATCTTCGTCACGTCGGCCTGATTCATGGTCTGCTGGACGCGGGCGGAAACGTTCTTGGCATTGCGTTCGTCCGCATAAAGCGTGGTTGCAAGCCGCCACTCGAAAATGTTGCCCGCGCAAACCGAGCGCGGATAGTTGTTGACCAGCTGCACCTGTCCGGGCGCTTCGTTGCCGATCTCCCTATGAATTGGGACAGTGTAAAAGCCCGCCGTCGTGCTGCCGTCCTCCAGCGTGATCGCTGAATAGCTGGTCGCATAGACCGCCTCCGGCTTGAAGACGAGCAGCTTTGAGTAGTGCCGGGACATTGCCGTAATCGGCGTGTTGGCTGTTCCGATCTGCATTTCGTACAGATCCGGAAAATACTCCGCGCTGGCCTCGCCGTCTTCCGTCACGCCGCAGTAATACGCTTTGTTGCTGCCGTCACCGTACAGGAACACGCGCGTATCGGACGCGCCGTTGAAGAACTCGCTGAACCGCATTTTTTCGATCTTCACGCGCAGCGTATTCGCTACGTTGTAGAAGATTTCGACGTTGTTGCTGCCCTGTGCCGGAGCAGCGGAAAACGTTACCGTTCCTGCGGCCTTGTCGACCGTGAAGCCCGTCGTCATTTCCGTTTTCTCCACGAACACGAAATCAATGCTCGTGACGTTCTTCTCCGGCAGCTGATAGACCGTGGCCGTCCCATCCGCAGAGAACCGGACGCGGCGCTTTCCTGTCAGCATATTGACCGGTTCCAGCGTCGTGCCGCCCCCGCCAGGCGCGGAGGCGGTCACAACGACCGGCACATACCCGTGTACGGTATCAACGTATCCGATCCCGTCCCATACCAGATACTCCGATCCGTTCAGGATATAGAGCTTATCCCCGAAGCCGAAAAACGTTGTCGGCGCGTCAAGAATGTCGCCGATGTTCTCCGCTCCGTTTTCTGTAATATTCCAAACTGCGCCGTCAGCCGCGCAGACGGTCACTTCGCCGCCCGCAACATAGCCATGCCACAGGCCGCGCACAGGGCCGGTAAAGGCGTGCAGGGTGTTATAACCCGGCCTGACGCGCAGATGATATTCGCTTGTAATTTCAAAGTTCTTCAGAACCGACGCCTCGCCCAATTTCAGCTGCGTATCGCCGTCGTTAGATTCGTTCAGCCCCAAGAACTTTTTGATCGTAAAGATCTTGCTGTCGTCTTTGGTTGGTATTGTCGCCATAAAGTAAATACCTCCAAGAAAAGGGGTGCGTTGCCGCACCCCTTATTTTGTGGTCGCTCAGTTCTTCGCTTCTGCAAGATCAGACCAGAAGGAACCGGTCTTCTTAGCTGCCGCGCGGACAGTGGCGCCCGCCTCAAGCGTCGGCTTCGCAGTAGCGCTGTAGGTCGCCGCGGTCTCGGAGAAACGCGGGTCGGAGCCGTCGGTCGTGTAGATCAGCGTCTCGCCTTCACCGCCGGTCAGCGTGAGCGTATTGGACGTAATCGCGATAGTCGGCGTGGTAGCAACCTTGCCGGACGCAGCCGCGACGTAAATGCCGTTCGCCATCGTCGGCTTGACAAATGCATCGTACATAACGCGACCTTCAACGAGGTTTCCGCTGATACCTGGAACATTGGAATGGATCTTGTAATCCTTCAGCTTCATCGGGGAGATCGCCGAGTTCTTATAGATCAGCATGAAGTAGACGTTCGTGGGCATTGTAGCCAGCGCCTTGACGGGAACGCCGTCGAACGTGCCGATAACGCCCTGCTCGAGGGACTTTCTGCCGAGAACATCAATGCCGATCCACTCGGACGCGAGTTTCAGGTACTTGTAGTAGCTGATATCGATGTAGAACGTGCGGTTCTTCTTCGGCACATGCTTCTTGTCAAGCGCAACGTTCGCGTCCATGAGCGCTTCCACGATGGTGGTCTTGCTCGGCGCGGCAGCCAGTGCAACGTGCTGACCGGCCTGTTCTGCCCAGACCTTCATGCGGTACTCATCGATCTCTGGCGTCACAACTTCGCGCATCTGGCGGCGCAGGGTCTTGCCTGCCTCCTTGATGTTCATCTGCTCGGCCTGATTGCCCTTGTCGATGGTGTAGGTGAAGGAACGATCCTTCTTCATCTGGAACTCGTAAACGTTATCATTGAGTTCCTTCGGCGTGCCGTAGCGGGAAGTGCCGCTGCGCGTGTAATCGTTCATCGGCGCGGTGTCGACTTCGTACACGCGGACGGTCTTGACACCTACAAATTCGGCGTCAAGGTCGGTCGCAAACGAAGACTGGGTATAGCTATCTTCGTAGAATCTTTCCTGTACCTGCTTGGAATATTTCTCTGCGAGATTGATGGTCTTTGCCATTGTAGCCTCCTATTTAGTCGTCGCTAAGGAAGCCCTCCAGGAACGGGTCTTTGCCGGTTTCCTGCTTCGTAGATTGCAGGCTTCCCAGCGATTTTTGTTTATTGCTTTCGTTTTTGGCGCGGATCGCCAGCTTTTCGTTGGCCTCCTTGAGCTGCCGCTCAAGCTCCCGCCGCTGATAATCGCCGTAGGCGTCTACCAGCAATTCCCCCTTGCCGACAGCCGACCAGACCTCCTGCGGGATGGTCTTGGGGTCGACGTCCTTGAACTTCTCTTGAAATCGGCGGATATCCTCGCGCTGCCGCGCTTCCGTTTCGCTTTTGCGCGTTTTCTCCGCTGTGGTTTCCTGCAGCCGACGTTCTGCGTCCTCACGCAGGATCCGTTCGTGCGCGACCTCCGGGCTAAGCCCCTGAGAAACGAGCATATTTGTGCGGATAACGTTCAGAAGATCCGGAATGTCCTTTCCGGCTGCTTCCGCCGCCGCTTTCAGCGCCTCAAAAACGGGTGCATTTTCGTCGCGGTACTTGGAAAGTTCCGCATTTTCTTGCTGTAATCGGTCGCGCTGCTCCGTTACATGGTCGTAATTCAGGCCCTTCTGCGCCAGTTCTGTGACCTGCTGCCGCGTATACGGCTTCGTTTCCTTGTTGTACTTGAGGTCGAACATCGGTTCTTCGGTTCCGTCCTGCTCGTCAGCAGCCGTACCGTCTTCGCCCTGCGCGTCCTCAGCATCTTCTGGTTCCTGCTCCTGCGAGGCTTCTTCCTGCTCCTCCGGCTCGGTCTGGTTGCCGTCGCCGTCGGCTTCTGGCGTATCCTCGAATTCGCTCAGATCCACGTCGTAGTTGTCGTCGTCAACAACAACTTCGGTTTCGTTCTCGTTCATGGTGTCCTCCTGTATTTGGCTATGGTTGGCCAATTTAACGGCTATGGTAGGCCGTCAGTTTACGCATTTAACAGGACAATCCGCCGTAATACGGCGTAATGTCCTCCCACTTCGCGGCTTTCTTTGCGGCAAGATCCCGGATCAGTTCGGAATACTTGGCATTGAAAAATGCCGCCATAGAATCATTTTCACCCAGCAGCAAATGTGCCGCGAGTCCGTAGGGCATAATGCCCTGTGCAAGCACGTCGTCCAGATCGATCACGTCTGTAAACGCCTTAATCTCCGTGCAGACATCGCGCGTCCCGTCCTCCCGTGCCTCGTAGGTATCGGAATACAGGAACAGCTCGTGCCGCAGGATGTTGAGGATCGACAGCGTGCGCAGCTTGTATTCAGAAGTATCCGCCGTTGAGGTTTCGCCGGTCGTTTCGTTCTGCTCGTCCATCAGGTGGATCGCACGGGCAAACACCCATGCCGCCGTCGTCGTATTCATACCTAAACCCCTTTATGTATTCAGTAGCCGATATAAGAAGCGCTCGGCGCGCCTCCGGTCATGTACTCGTCGTAGTCGTCCAGCCGGTCTTCCTCATAATCGTCAACCTCGACCGGCTTTTCCGGTTTCAGCGTCCGCATCACGCAGAAATAGCGCAGCGCGTCTACATCGTGTGTCAGCTCGTGCGGCTGCTTGGCGCAGTCGTTTGGGTTCTTTTCGTCGTGCTGGATCGCCTGCAAATCGTCGATCAAACTCTTGCAGCTTTCGCAGATCATCAGGCCCGGCTTCCCGTCCGGCAGAGGCTTGAGCATTTCCTTCACAGCCATAAAGCCCTGCACGCGGTTGTTCGCAGCTTTCAGAACCGGCAGGCCGCATTCGCCGAAGATCTGCGCCATTGTCTTGCCGGTATCCTTCTGCGTCGACCACATATCCGGCGGGGCAATCGTATACTCGATACGCTCCCGCGCAGGTGTCAGAGAAATCGCCGCGCTTGCGGCTTCGGAAACGATCAGCCGCGTTTCGTTGTACTGCCGGTATACATAGCAGCGCCCGGTAAAATCGACCGCCACCCACAGGCAGGCAAACATATCGAGGCCGTAGTCGAACGCCCGGTATTTCGCCCAGCGTGGGTCAATCGGAAAATCCTCCGGGAAGGTATGCACCCCGCGCCGGAACTCCGGGAAGAATCCGCCGGACAACGCATCCCAATCGCCGAAGCGGTGTGCCCTGCGCACGTCCTCTGGCAGAAGGTCAAGCGCGTTGACGTAATCGGGCGAACCCTCCAACAGGTCAACGTTGTCTTCGACCGTCGCTTTGATAAACAGATAATCGTCCGGGTTCTCGTTCGGCAGAAAGTCCCGCTTGACAAACAGACGCTTGACCCACTGATGCCCTATACCGCCGGGGTTGCACGTCAGATACATCCGCTTTGGAAACGGCGTCGCGCCTCGGCAGCAGGCCGCGATACCGCGGAACTCCTGCTCGGTGAACTGCGTCGCTTCTTCGATGAAGATCCAGTCGTATTCCTGGCCCTGATATTTACCGGCGACAGCAGAGCCGAAGCCGTCCATGTTGCCGAACTTGATCGTCGAGCCGTTTTTGAAAGACAGAAGGTGCTTCTGCACGTTGTACACGGCAACGCTCTCCGGCACCAGCTTGACAATCGGATCGATAACGCTGTTCTCAAGGTCTTCGTACCGCCGTCTGAGGATCAGGATCTTCAGTCCCGGATAGTACAGGCAAGCACCGACCGGCTTTCTCTGCGTACACCAGCTTTTCCCGCCGCCTCGCGCGCCGCCGTAACAGGTGTACTTCACCGTCGAGGCAAAGAACTGCCGCTGCGGCTCGCTGTTTGGCTTGCCGAGGTCGATCTTTACCGTCTCGCCCGGCGCTGTTCGCTTGTACGATTGCTTGCCCATGCAGTACCTCTGTGCTGTGCTCGTCTTGCCTGCCGGGTGTTCCTGGCACCCGACAGAACAAGAGGAAAGGAAGTAAAGAAGGAGGATTGCCCGCTTGCTTAAGGCAGGCAAGACCAACACAACACGGCTTTTTTGTTTGATTTTTGAAATTTTCAGGGGCGGGATCCCGGAAGGGTGGGGTCCGTTTTGTTGCTACCCCGCTTTGGGGGATGGAAGACGCGTGGGTTCAATCATATATATACATAGGATTGAAGCTGGCCGCCCCTTTTCCGCCACCCCTCCCTATGCCCTCTTCCTTGCTTGGGGCTGTACGCACTCGCGCATGGACGAGGCAGGGCAGGCGCGGGGGCCTTAATGGCCTGCGGCCTGGGGCTACTGATGTACACACGCGCAGCACGCAGGCGCGCAGACATTATGCAGCGTTATGCACTGCGGAAAGTATGTATATTATGCGGAGTATGCACAGAAATTTGTATATTGTTATAACTTCCAGCTGATTCTCCGTGTTTTCAGAACTTATTGAGAATTATGAACGCAACAAAATAGATATTTGGTGGCGTTCACTTGAAAGCGTCCATGTCTCCGGCCTTATTGCCAAAGGTAACATTGACCTGTACAGCATTGCCGTTGAAGTCCTTTTGGCCTCCGAATTTGTCCATCAGAATGCCAAGAACCGTTGCAGCTTGGAGCGCATTGCTCTTTTGCAGCTTCTCTGGAAGATCGTCCAATACAATATCAATAGCAGACTGTACCTTGTCCAGGCGGCTGTCTGCGAACTCTTTCATGCGCTCCTCAGCGGTCTTTTTTACCGCTTCAGCGACATCCATATTGTTGTTAATGAGCTTCCGCGCCGTTTCCCAAGATACGCCGCCTGCTTTTGCAGCATCTGTGATCGTTCCGCTGTTGGCATACTCGGCAATGACGGCGGCTTTCTGCTCAATATTGATCCGCTTTCCCCGCTCGCCCTTCGCCACGGTGCCACCTCCAAGAGCGTTAAAATTGCGCTTGCGCGTCGCCTGCGCACGCTTGCAAGCTGGCTTGCAGCTGCGCTGCTAGCGCAAGCATAACAGCAAAATTGGATCATGGTAAAGAATTTGACCACAGGCGAAACAGGCCCGAAGCCTTGCGGCGCAATGGTTTGAGGCCGTTTGAAAATGGGTAAATAAAGCTATTGACACATGGTCAAGAAAATTTTTTCGAAAAACCTCTTGACATACTCCGGTGTATGCGCTATGATGAAGCCACAGAAACAAAGAAGCCGCCCCGGTGCTGGAACACCGAAGCGGCAAGCCCAAACAAAAACCAGTCACGATTTAAGAAAGGACGCATTTATTATGACACAGTATTTCGCAGATTGCAAGACCCTCGACGAACTCCGTATTGCTTACCGCAAGCTGGCCGCGATCCATCATCCGGACGTCGGCGGCGATGTCGCCACGATGCAGGCGATCAACGCCGAACATGACCGCGTGTTTGAGGCTCTGAAAGCCGCGCACAACGCAAGTGCCGACGAGTACCACCAGACCACCGAAACCCCGGAAGAGTTCCGCCGCGTCGTTGTCGAGCTTCTGAAGCTCTCCGGCCTCAACATTGAGATCTGCGGTTCCTGGCTCTGGATTGGCGGCAACACCCGCGAACACAAGGAAGCCTTGAAGGCCCTCGGCTGCAAGTGGAGCAAGAACAAGATGCTTTGGAGCTGGCACCACGAGGAAGCAGGCCGGAAGTGGCGGCGCGGTAACTATTCGATGGGCGATATCCGCCGGAAGTACGGCTCTTACAACGTCCAGATGTCCGAAACAGCGGTGGCGGTTTAATCCGCCCCGCATCACAGGAGGAACACAACATGAAAGCCGCCGGATATTGGCCCTGCAGAAACGAGATCATCGCCGCGCACCTGTCCACCCCGCACAAATACGAGCCGTTCACGGAGCTTTTCGACGTGGACCAGCTCGACGCCATCCGCGACAAATACGGCGTGGACCTTTACCGCGAGTGCTACGCCGACGCGCTGCACGAAGTCATGGAAGCCGCCAACATCATGACATATCTTCGCGCCTTGGGCGTTGAGTGCAAGCCGATCTTCACCCCGGACGACTGCCACGTGAACTTTATCGCCGTGTTTTCCCTCGGCAACACGACCGCCCAACGCATCAACGAGATCGCCCGCAAAGCTGATCTTTGCGTCCTGTTCCAATGCCCGACCCACTAATCAACCCATAAAAAAACCTTTGGCTTTGCTCCCTCCCTGAAAAACATCATTCCTGGCAGGCCGGCGGCGAAGCCGAAAAGTCGGAAGCATACGACATCTAAACGAACGCCCGCCCCGGAGGTTACGAGGGCAGGAGTTTTACCATGGAATACAGAAGCGGATTTTATGAAGAGCGCCGCAGCCTGCTCTTAAAGCAGCCGGACGCGATCAACACCATCAGCGATTGCAAGCACTGGGGCGCGTATGCGTCCCGGTACATTGCAGAGGCGCAAGAGACCATCAGACAAATGCAGGAATACCAGGCGCAGCTTTATGCACGCGTGCAGCTTCTGAGCATCGCGCCGTGGCATTACGAACTGAAGCTGACGCGCCGCCGCAGCTACACCGATAACCACGTTTATTACGATTTGACGTTGACGAAGGTTTTTGAAGATGCTACAATCAAGCCGGAAGAAGTACAGCGCACCACCTACCCCGGCGCGGAGCGATACGCTGCTTTTGCGGCTTATGAAGCAGAGCGGAAAGCCCACCCCGGCATTATTGCCGTCAAGGACATTGCAAAATCCGCGTGGGAGCGCTGACAGGAAGAAGGAGGTTTTTCCAGATGAAATACAGTGGAGAATGGACAGTTCGCGGCGCGTTGAAGAATGATGGCATTTTTACACTCAATGGGCCAGATGATAATCAGCTCTATCTGCCCGTTGGGGCGGAGGGCTGGAAGGATAGATGCAACGCTTTCAATCTTTCCACGCAGGAATTTGAGTCGATTCCTGCACACGCGGATGTTTTTGAGATTGACATCCTGTGTAGCCGCGCAAATTGGGAGGCTGCCGATGTTGACTGATGCCCAGCGCCGTGCTCAGCGAAAGACGCATACCAGCAGCGCAGTGAAAATGCGCTATAATGCGAAGACTTACCGCAAGTTTACGCTTACGCTCCGAATGGATAACCCAGAAGACGCAGTATTGATCGATGCTATCGATCGCTATATTGTCAACGGCCGCAGCCAGTCGGAAGCCATCAAAGCCATCATGCGCGGAGAATAAACAAAAGCGCCCAGCCAATCAAGGCCGGGCGCTTCGCTTATTGTCCCATCTATCAAGCAGGATCTGCACAGCGTCCACAAACTCTTTGGAGATTTCGCCTTTGCCTGACAGGTATTTGTAACACGTCTTGCCGGAGTACGGTATGTACTCCGGCAGTTGATTGATCTTGATATTGCGTCGGTGCAGTTCCGCTCTCAGTCGTTGCCGCGTCCGCTCGCGTCCCCGCATTGTTGCACCTCCTTGCAATCCCTGACGTCCAAGTGCTTTAAGCAGTGGTTTTGGCAGTTCTGCGTAAAGCTATCGCAATATATCTCCGTGCAGCATAGCTCCGGCTCATCCGACCACTCTTTCAGGTCGTCGTCAACGGCTTTCTGTATGATTGCCGCTTGCAGCTCCTTTTTGTACGCCGCGCACAGAAACGCAGCGTTAGTTATAACGTGCCACATTGACGGCAGGCCGCTCTCATCGTCGAGCGCCAGCGGATTATCCCAGATATGCAGAACGTGGCGCAGAAGGGCGTCCAGCCACTTCTCACGCGGTACCTTGCGCCAGTCCTCGGCGTCTCCGTATTTGCGCATTCCGTATTCACGCACCTGCATGATCGCCTCAATCGCCTCCACCGGCACGAGCGACGGGTGGGGCTTGCCCTCGTCGTACTTTGCACCCTTGATTTTGGGCTTTAGGCCGCCTTGCTCGTGGAATCCACAATTCGGGCATTTACCAGTTGAAAGCAGATCCTCGTCAAACTTCTCATTACACACGGGGCAAATATACCGCCCGTCCTTCGCTTTACCCCAATATTTATCCATCAATAATGTTGCCTCCCTTCGCGCTTTGCGCGGTTCGCATCGTGCAGCGTCCGCATACAGCCCCGTGTTGTTGCATATCTCGCTGCGTCCTTTGATTTCTCCTGCTTGTATCTGTCCGCCTCCCGGCGGAATGCTATGTATCGGGTGCAGTCCGTGTGACAGCCGGTGTGCCTGTCTGCGCAGCCCTTACACGGAGCCTGCACCGGTGTGAGCCCTAGATTTCCCTGCATTCGTCCACCCTCACGCAAACCCGCTTGCCGCCCACCTCGACGACGTAGCCCGTCCGATTTGTCCTGTATTTGTATTTCTCGGCTGGATACACCCGCCCGCAGACGGGCCGCATTTCCGGGTATACCTGGATCGAGCGTGTAATCAGGATCCGCACGCGCTCCGCCCGGCCCATCACAGCGTCCCTATGTGCCGTCCATGCGCACGCTTCGCTGCAAAAATTATATTTTGCCTTGTACTTCGACGGTGCGCGCATAAACGTCTTCCCGCAGGCATCGCACGCCAGCTGCATCAGCGGTCTTGGCGGCTTACGCTTTGTCTTTCTGCCTGTCACAGCTTCACCCCCCTTGCTAATCTAAAAATCTCATAGAAAAACAGTTTCATCAGTAACTTGTACGTTATCTGTGATCTCCACCTCCATTTCGTCCGATAGTTTTACCCGGATTTCTGCCCGTTTTGCATGAAATGGCGCAAATGACGATTCGTAGCAATCGCATACAATGTAGTCTCCATCAAAACGGAACTTGTTTTTGTGGCAGTCCTTGTACTCTGCATTCCTGTTGCAGGTTAAAAGCTTTGCCCATCGTCCCTTCCAGTCCGGAGCTTTGATTTTGTAATCAGGATACGTTTCCTGGAATGCTGCATACTTTTCCGGGAATAAACCCCGTAGCTGATGCAAAAACATCGGAACGGTTTTATCTTGATAATCCCGAATTACGCCGCCCGTCATTGCGCGCGGGATAAAATCGCAAATTCTCTTGATGTTTTCAGGCGTGAGTTTATCGGCGCTTATGTACAGTTTGTTTGTGCTAAAATGCGGGTCATCGCAACGGATTTCCCCGCCGAAATCTTCCAACCATGTATAAGAAACGGTGAGAAAAGCGTCTTCTCCTATGCGTGTAATCAAATTAGTTGATGGATATTGCAATTTCCCATAAGCTGGATTCGTTCTGGCTTCTTTCTGAACCCGTAAAAATGCCTTTGACCGTTTTGTTCCACCATCCACAATTGTGATCTCACCGTTTGGGCATCTGACGCCAAATAGTGTTGTTACGCAAAAACATTTTCCATTTCTATAGGCAGAGCATTCCTCGGCGCGGTTGCAGCGGATGTATTCCGCTCTTAACCTACAATCCCTGCTACCATCTCCGTAAAGATGTGCGCAAATGTAATTATCGTTCATAGCTTTACCCCCTTGATGTACTTATCGAAATACGTTACGGCGACCGCCATCGCCGCCCACATATCCGCAGAGAAGCCGTAGAAGAAGCCGGGATTCTTCTTCGTGCCCTTGCCGAAGTTCGGCTGGCCGGGCGCGTAGCGGTCGACGAGAGCCTGACGGATGTTTGCATCTTTTGCACTCAAGCTTCCGCAAAGATCAAGTTTTTCTTCGCGTCGGTAAATTTTTGTCTGATCCGCCGCCTTGCTGTTGTCTATTGCATATTGCCAAAATCGGCCGATCCAATAGCAGGTGTCAAACGTTTCTGCTCCTACGGCCATGCCCATTCCGGCAATCATTTCAATTGCCAAATCGTAGCCGGTCGGCGTGCTTTTGATCACGTCCAAAACAACCCGGTTCGGCTCTTTCCCAACTTTCAGAACGCGACGAATTTCTTCGCCGTCGTGCTCTACTACCACATAGCCAGATTTGATATTCCCCGGATCAATCGCCAGAATTGTGCCCATCAGGCCACCTCCTTTGTTCAAAGTCTTTGCATTCCTCTCCGGAAAAGCACATCCGTTCCAGTTCTTCCTCGGAGAACCGTTCGGCCTTGTGCTTCAGGCACCGATACGGGTAAACGTAGTTCTTTCTGTATTCCAGATTCTTGCAAGTTAAACAGCAATCCTGCATCAGCTTCCCTCCTTTCGCGCTGCCGCGTGCAAAACGCAAGCCTTTCATACTATCCGTTTCGCGCAATACGGGCAAAACTTATATTCTGCCGCTTCGCAGCAGTCCATAAGTTCACCGCAGGCGGTGCAGCATCCGTCAATGATCTGTGTGGTTTCCGCTTCCAATGCAAGATACGCAATGGCGAGCAGTCGGCTATGGTGGCGTAGCGTATGCTCGTCTATGTGCTCTGCGGCCTGCTCGATCGATGCGATTGCTTCTTTCCTGATATCCGCGCCCTCGCCCAAGTCGTCTGCGTAGTGTTTGAAAATCTCTTTCAGATTCATCATGCGCCGTTCCCTCCATCCATCTTCGCCCCGCATAGTCTGCAATAATAGCTGTCGTTAGATTCTGCGTTGCCGCATTCACTACAAGTGAATACACCGTCTTCATGGTGAATCCACCGCCCATGTCGCACCTCCGCAACGTCGGCAGTGCGCTGACGAAGCAGGAGCGTTTTCACCCGCTGAGGTGTCCAGTTCGGATTTTCCGCGTTGCAGGCTTCAAAATCTGCCAGCGCCGCCTCGCGGCTGATGTATCCGTCAGGCATGGTCGGCCTCCAATTTGCCTTTGTGTTTCTTCACGAGCTCCTTCGCGAAGTTCAATCCGACTGCAGTATAGTCAAATTCTGAGTCCCCGATAGCCGGTTCAACGCATCCTTCTGTCCCGCCATATGTGCCATGATGCTGTGTGAAGTCACTTCCGTCCGGGAAACGCACTGCATAGCCGTCGTACAGGTGCTCTATCGTGCATTTGATTCCAAGATCGACGCAAAAATGGTACAATGCGCGTATTTCAGTGTATTTTGCTGGAAAATCTAACGTTCTTTCCTCAGGCGGCAGCACGACCACGCGCCCGTCCTTGTCGGCCTCGGCAAGCTCGCGGAGGCGATTTGGGATTTTTCCTTTGGCTCCATCCAGTGTCCCGACATAATACGCCATACTGCTTTTAACCGTCTCGTAGCACTCACAGCCAGTGGCGCTACTCTGCGCCATCGGCTCGCCGCATTGTCTGGAGCACGCCCAATAATGGATGCACTCTTCACAGGCTCTTTCAAGATTTTCTTTAGGTGGCATGTTTTATTCCTCCATTCCTTCAAAAACCATTTGTCCCGGCAAAACGCCATCTTCCATCCACCAGTGCATCACGTCCTCACCTGTTTGCCAGTTGCAAGGCAAGCCTCGCTTTTGCCGTTCCGCAAGCATCCTGTCAAACGCCCGGACATACGCCGCTGTGATCTTTGGGTAACGCGCGAACTCCACCTTCCGGTGCTTGCCTGCCATCGGGCAGCCGATACAACCCACTCGTTCAAAACCGCAGGCGTAAAGCGGATTCATCGAGATCTTTTCTGCCGTGCAGTAATCCCAGATGTCAGCGTCCTGCCAGTCAATGATTGGATTGATCGTCCGCGTCCCCTTGAGCTGGCATTTTTCCACTATCATTCGGCTTTCGTCGTTGTCATTCATCAGCATCAGCCGCTTGGATTCGTGCTTTTGCGCCTCGGCCCAGCGAACGCCTGTCGCAATCCATCTTCTTTTCCTACTGCTCTCTTTGAGTTCCGCGCAGCAGTACCGCACCAGCCGTGTCGGCGGCATGAGTTTGCGCGGAATCAAATTCCACATGGTCACATTCCCGCCGTCCGATGTGCGGTGGGTATCGATGGTGCATTTTACGCCTGCCAGCTCCAAGTGCCGGAAGGTGTCTCGGACGTGCCAGACGGTCTCCGGCGCGTCCGCCGTGGTCAGCGAGTGCAAAACCTCATACTGGATACCGGCTTTGCCCGCCAGATGCAAAAGCACGTCCGAGTCCTTGCCGCCCGAGTAGGTAATCACAAGCGGCTGCTTGTACAAGCGCAGGCTCATATCCGAGGCCATACGCAGCAGATCAATCGCTCTTTGTTCTAAGCTCATTTCATTTCCCCTCCAAATCGTACTTCGGCATTTCCGCCCACGCGATCACGCTGTCCCAATCTCCGCATCCCTCCAATCCAAACGAATGGTTTCCCCAATCGTCGGTATCGACGCGGCACACATCTTTGTCCACTCCCCACTCGGTTGCAATTAGGATTTCCTGCTCATCATCAGGCATAGGGCAGTCGAACATATACTCCGGGATTTCAAAATCCGAATAGCCATGCTCGGAAAATTCAGCTTTTTCCGCATCCGTTAGTGGGCGTTCGTTGAGTTTATGCCATAACACCGGCTCGACAAACTCTCCCGTTGTGATTCCGTCCCGCCTCACAGCGTACTTTAGTGCCTTGTGCTTGATTAGAGACAGAAGCAGTTGAATCTGAAGGTTCATGAACCACTTTCGATTCCAAATCCTCCCGTTCCAATAGATGTTTTCTTGCAGCACTAAATCGTCCAGTGATCGAATGCAATCGCCTTTCATGTATTTGGGTTTACTCATTTCTTCCTATTCTCCTTTTTGTTCAATTGCCGTCCTCCTCCATTCCTCCCCACTGTTCCGCCATCGCCTTTGCGATTCCGTGGAATGTCTTTGCTCGGTTCTTAGCACGGTCGGTAGTAAACATACCTTTGTGTTGCTCGCCATGCTTATGGCTATAGCTTCCGCTTGGGCACCATGTCGCTGTCGGCTCAACAATATTGGTCGGCTCTAACGGCTGGACACCACGCTCCCACAGCAAGGTTTTTTTGCTAAACGGGTGCCCGTATTGATAGGGCTGTATGGCCTGGGTTGGCTCTGGATACTCAAAGACTTTACTCGGCGTCGGATTCTCAATCACAACTTTTTCACAATCCGCTGCCCAAATAGCTAAAAACAGCGCTTTGCCGCACAAGCCCTCATAATACCGCTTGATATTGAGCTTGCCGCCCCTATACAAGTGCCGCGCTCCGGCGTTGCTGGTTTTGGTGCAGGGTGGGAAAGCAATAATCATATCCCACCGCCCCACATCATGCGTCTGCCCGTCCATGGTGGTCACTTGCCCCCCCTCGATAGCCTCAAGCGCATCGCCAAGGATATGCCACTCTGGGTGTCCGCCGGACGGCTCCTGAATATCGCAGGAGTACGCCTCATATCCAAGCGCACGAAACGCCTTGCAGACTTCCTGTGATTCCTCACAAACTGCTAGAACCTTCACTTTTCCTCCCTCCCCGGCGTAAGCTTCGCCAGCAGGATCTGCCCCAGATCCGCCACGTACACCAGCCGCGAGCGGCTGTACACCTCCATCCGGTCTGCCTCGATGTTCGTCAGATCGTTGCAGCAATCGCAAACAAATCTCATGTCTTGTCCTCCTTGTCCTCTTTGTTTTCCGCAAGCATTCGCTCGACCGCCTCCAGCTGGATCGCATCAAGTTCGTCCCCGTGGCGCTGCACGCCTTGCTGCAATCGGGCAGCGCCCTTTGACACCGGCCCCATCACCCTGTCCACAGCTGCACGTTCCAGCGGGTTCAGCTCGTCGTGGTGCCCCTGCACGCCGTAGCCGGGCTTTGCAGCGCGGCCAAGCGCCGCAGGGCGTGTGCTGGCCTCTTTCAGCCAGTC